>ERZ1106952.235-NODE-235-length-33004-cov-4.515038_pt1 | contig 33004 bp, 29 predicted proteins | sample MGYA00403677_ERZ1106952 | MGnify/ENA primary metagenome ERZ1106952 (study PRJEB35170, sample SAMEA104062415) | human gut metagenome | biome: human gut; feature: human-associated habitat; material: faeces | place: Denmark | collected 2012-05-14 ...
GGCGCGCAGCGCCGACGACTTGTATATAGGGGTACGTTCTGCGCTCATTTATCAAGAATCGGGTGATTTTAGCGTAAAGGTAAACAAAATAAAATAGCGCAAAATTGCGTATAGTTACACAAAGCGTTTTTTGCCGTTTTTTCGTAAAAAAGCGTGCGCAGAAAAATTAAACAACGAGGAGGTGAAAGAATCGGATAATGTCAAGGAAACGAAAAAACATTACGGGAATTCCGGATTTCGAGATAGATTCGCTTGCCCGGGCATTATTGCCGGCAATACAGGAATTGTTTGAAAGCGAAGAAGGCAAACGCGAGTTTAAAATCTGGAAAGAGGAAAGACAAAAATTACAACTGAATAACAAACTTTTAAATGAAAACGAATCCCGTTGAGCGCATCGGGATAGCCGCTTCTATGCGGCACGGGTTTTGCCGTTTTTCCCGAATGAAAAACGGCAAAAAAATTATCCCGGAGGTATTGCGATTGAAATATGAAGAATGGCTGAACGAATGGCTTGTTTTGTACGTTAAGCCGACAACGAAAGAACGTACATATAAAAAATATTTTAAACTGGCGGAAACGCATATTATTCCCCCGCTCGGGGGGTATGATTTACGCGAATTATCGCCTACCGTTTTACAAAAATTTACGGTGCGTTTATCCGATGACGGCTTTTCCGCAAACACCGTAAACGGAATTATTTCCGTGCTGAAATCTTCGTTGAAACGCGCCGTCGCGCTCGGTATTGCGGAAAAAGAATATACCGACTGCATTGTCCGCCCGAAACAACGCGAAAAGCAAGTAGAATGTTTTTCAAAAGACGAACAACATAAAATCGAACAGTATATTTGTGAAAAGAAAAAAACAAAATTGTTCGGTATTTTGTTATGTTTGTATACGGGTTTAAGGATCGGCGAATTGCTGGCTCTGACGTGGAACGACGTCGATTTACAAAAAGGCGTGATTTCGGTATCAAAATCCTGCCACGACGGGTGGAAAAACGGCGCATACGTAAAAATTGTCGATACACCGAAAACGCTTTGTTCGGATCGGGTGATTCCCCTGCCCAAACAACTGTTATCGAAGATGAAAGAACATCGGAAACAATCGGCGGGCAAATACGTTGTAGACGGCAGAAGCGAATACGGGGCGCAAGTGCGTTCGTATCAGAAAACGTTTGAACTTTTATTGAAGCGGTTGCGCATACCGCATAAAGGTTTTCATTCGCTCAGACATACGTTTGCCACGCGCGCTCTGGAATGCGGAATGGACGTTAAAACCCTGTCGGAAATTTTAGGACATAAAAATCCGACGATTACGTTGAAGCGGTACGCTCATTCGATGATGGAACATAAAGCGGAAATGATGAATAGGCTTGGAAAATTGTTGTTATAAAACGGCTGAAAAATACTAAAAAAATATTAAAATCGGCGGGATTTCTCTCGCCGATTTTTCTACGTAGAATAACATAATCTATGTGGATATTATAGCATTTTTTTATAAAAAAGTCAATGTATTTTGTGTTAAACCGATAAGTATTTTCCATATTTGCTTCTATATAATGTAAATTAACGTACAGAACCTACATAGATTATGTTATTCAATGTAATTTATAATTGATGAAAAATACATAGACTGAAAATTTTTTTAGCAAAAGCATGGTAATCGCTGACACACGTATGTCAGTTGAGTGTTGCACAATAATTTTTTTTGTGCTAAAATAAAATTGTAAATATTATCAAACAACTAAAAACGTTAAAACAGGTGATGTTATGGGGCTTTTCGGAAAGTTACTCGGAGGGAATAAAACGGCTGTTCCGCCGCAACTACGATCGATTTACCCGCCGTCGGCGGCAATGAAAATCAGGCAGGGAATACTGCCCGATATTCAATCGGATAAATTGTTGTTGGCTAAAAACGAAAAATGCCGATATGTGGAATCGGGAGCAATTATCACCGAGCAAAAAACATACAGAAGCAGGCATAACGGCGGCAGTTTCCGAGTGTGGAAGGGCTTTACATACCATCGAGGAGAATCGAAAAGCGTTCCCGAATACGAGCGCGAATATACGGAAGGAATTTTATTTTTCACAGATAAAAGAATAGTGTTTGTGGCAGGTAAAAACGGCTTTGAGCAGAAATTATCGAAACTTACGGCGGTTACGGAATATTCAAACGCCATTGAATTGCAATTCGGCAACAAAACGTATCGCGTGTTGCTTCCCGACGGTTGCTTGGCAAAAGACGTATTAGATCTTATTATTTAACGCTACGGTTGGCTTTTCGGAAATTTAGAAGTTCAAGGAGTACTTGGAGGATTTATTTTGGCTTTAGTTACATGTTCCGGTTGTGGAAGGTTAGTGAGCGATAAAGTTGAAACTTGTATATATTGCGGAAAAAACATTGCGAAGAAAAGTAATTATGCATTAGATTTGGATCTGAACTATATTCATTCTCTTGTAAAAAATAAAAACGGAATCGTTGACGAAAATTTAACGGAAAAAGAAAATGAATATATGATTTTATATAATACGGGCGTGATGGCGTTAAAGGGGGTAAATGGCAGTTCGCAATCTTATGAACGGGCATTTAAAATTTTTGAGTATCTTTCAAAGAATTATCCGACAAAAGCCGCGCTTTTTAATCTTGGCGAAATGTACGAAAATGGCGAATATGTTTCAGTCGACTATGAAAGAGCTTATGAATTATATTTGAAATGTGCGACAGAAAAATTCCCTGGCGATGTTGTTTGGAAAAGCGAGATTATGGAAAAAAATTTGCGCGCAATGGTGGGACAAGCTAAATTTCGTATGGGGGAATTGCTTATTAGCAGAAAAGTTAAAATCGAAGGTCTTGATGATAACGATTATTATTGGTGGGGTTTTGAATGTTATTTAGCGGCGGCGGAAGACGATGATCCTGCCGGGACTGCTTATTTGAAATCTTTTGGGAAAATCAATGCAGAAGGTGTATCCGCCGACGATGAATGGTTGTTGTATTGTGATCCGTATCCGATTCTACAAAAAGCAAAAAATAATGATGTGGATGCCATAGTGAGCATGCTCACCGTGTATTATTATAGCCGTTGCCCTTATTTTAATCGTCAAGCCGTTAAAAAGTGGGCTGAATTAGGTTATTCGTTGGGAAGCGAAGTCTGTATGCTTAGTTATGTTAGTGCTATTTTATGTGAAGATAGCGATCAATATCAGGCTATGCCCGAAAAATACGATGTTTTTATTTTAAAGGGAACTGACCGAGAATTAATCAAAAATTTGCTTGGATATTCGCCGATTTTAAGAGAACGTCTTGTCGTTCATTCCTTGAAAAACATAGAAAAAGTTTTGGACATCATAAAAAAATATTACGATAAATCCAAAGAAGATATAGAAACTTTGGCTACGTTCGCCAAACGCTATATAAACTTTGTAAACGAGGCAAATAGTTATGAGAGAGTTAAAGAGGGACTTCCGTCGGGCGATATGCCTGTTCCCCCCGTTACGGCGATTGATCGTATTTATGATCTCGTGCTTGAATATGGATCAAAGGCAACAAGTTATTCTCAATTGATTGCAATCATCAGAGATCTCAGCCCGGATGCAGAAACAAAACGACTAACGTCAATATCAAAAAATTTAATGCTAAATATAATATGTTTTTCGGTTGATAAATCAATTTGTGAGGAAGAAATCATTGCGGCAATATACGATGAAACGGGTTTTTCACATAACATTTGTTCGTATATATTTAAAGAATGGAAAGAAATAATAAATGAACAATTCATAGATGCGATTAAAACACATTTAATTGATTGTGAAGGAGTGGTAGAATGAATAATAAAATTTGTCCGCAATGCGGCGCAAGTATTCCCGAAGATGAGCAAGTATGCAATGTTTGTAATTGCCTTATCGATAAAGAACTAGTAAACGCATTAGATCAATGTTTATTTGATCAGTTAAATCGTGTAATATCGGTATACAAAGCGATGATTGAACGTGGTGCAGCGGGGATTTCCCCGCAACTGGAAGTTTATTCTTCTTCGTTAAAAATTATTTCTTCTAATTTATTTTGTATAAAAAACGACGGTATTGAAGATGAATTACGGGAATTGATTAAAACATCTATTTATGAGCAACCTGACGCGGCAGCGGCAGCTTTAGTGTCGGAATGTTGGCTTCCGAGTAGAGACGGGCAACGTGCAATGTTTAGTCAAAAACGCGAAGGATTGCGAGTGGATTTGGCCGCATGGGGGTATTATAAAAGTGTTTCGACGGAAATACTTCGTATAAACGGGGATTTGATTTTTGGCGAACCTGAGGTGAAAGATTTGTCAAAAAATGTACCTGATAATTTGTTTTCTATGGTATATAAAGCCTTGAATAATAGAGAGCAAGCGGAAAGCGACCCTTTTATCGATTACCTGATTCGCGAAACAATTCATTTTGTGGAAAAATTTAACGAAGAAAATCCGGGCGTTTTGGATTTACCTGTTCAGAAAGTTTATTCCTCGATATTATTGAATTATGTTTTTACTTTTATAAAAGATGAACGACTGAATAAGCACGTCATCGGTATTTTGTCTTATTTATTACGTACAGACTTTTTGGAAGATTGCGGTAAAAAAGCTCTCTATTGTCTTATGGGGCTTGTTTATTTCGGCGGAATAGGCGTACCGAAGAATATAGAGTACGCGTTGGATTTTTACGAACAATGTGTCGCTCAGCCTTGTAAATCCGACGAGTTAAGGTTATTTGAACGAACCAAAGAAGACACTTTAAGGGCGTGGGATATAAATGTGAACGCGTTTGTTAAACTTGCAAAAGCAACAATTGAAAATATCCATAAGCAATGAGTATTGGCACAATAATTACTAAGGAATAACAAAATGTCAGAATTTAAATGTGGGGATAAAATTAAATTAACCAACGGCGATTCGATTACGGTGAAATCGAAAATCGGCGAAGGCGGTCAGGGCAGCGTATACAAAGTGGACTACGGAGGCAAAGAATTTGCGTTGAAATGGTATTTGCCGGGTTATCTGAAAGGTCTGAAACCGAATCATAAAAAATTCTACAAAAACCTTGCGGATAACGTAACGGCGGGCAGTCCTTCGCCGCAGTTTTTATGGATGAAAGCCGTGGCGATTACGGGAAGAAGCAGTAAAGGCTTCGGCTACATAATGGAGCTGCGCCCGAAAAATTATGCCGAATTTACGAAATTTATCAAAGCCAAAGAATTTTTCAAAAACACTCAAGCGGTGATAGCGGCGGCAATCAACGTTGTGGAAGCGTTTCAGGCGTTACATCGGAAAGGTTACAGTTATCAGGATCTCAGCCCCGGCAACTTTTTTATCGACAAGGAAACGGGCGACGTATTGATTTGCGATAACGATAACGTTGCGCCGAACGGCGAAAATCTCGGCGTAGGCGGAACGCCCGGTTATATGGCGCCGGAAGTGATTCTCGGCAAACAAAAACCGGGAACGGATACCGATTTGTTTTCGCTTTCCGTGATTCTCTTTGAGTTGTTCTTTTTATCGCATCCGCTGGAAGGCGCGAATTGTTGCAAATATCCGTGCTTAACTCAGCAGATCGAAAAAGATCTCTACGCCGTTCACCCCGTATTCGTGTGCAGTAAAACGGACAAATCAAACGCGCCCGTGCGCGGAACGTGTTCTAATTTAATGAATTTGTGGCCGATTTACCCCGAATACCTGCACGACGCGTTTCACCGTGCTTTTTCGGAAGAGTGCCTGAAAAACGGCTCGAAGCGGCCGACGGAAAAAGAATGGAAAACGGTATTGTATCGCTTGCAGGACGATTCCGTAACTTGTCCGCATTGCGGCGAAATCAATTTTGCTTCGATGTGCGAAAACGGCGTAATCGAATGTACGGTGTGTCATAAAAAAACGCGTGTGCCGTGCGCCGTAGCGGTAAACGGCTATCAGGTGGTGGCGGGTAAAGACAAAAGTTTGTCGGAATATCACACGGCATACGGCGGCAGAGATAAACTTGTGGGCAATTTTGCGGAAAGCAAAAAGACGGCGGGCGTGTACGGTTTGAAGAACGTTTCGGCGGTGATCTGGTCGGTTACGTATCCCGAAAAACCTGCGATGACTTACGAACCCGGAAAAACGGTAACGTTGATCCCGGGAACGGAGATTAAAATCGGCAATACAAAAGCGGAAGTCGTTTCGGCGGCGGACGTAAAAAATATACAATAATTTAAAGGAAGGAATTTAAAATGGGAAGATACGATGAAAAAAACATCAAAGAAGTGGCGGCGAGAACGATGGCGTTGTTTTATCTGTTTGACAAATCGGGCAGTATGGACGGCACGAAAATCGGACAGGTGAATTATGCGATGAAAGACATTCCGAAAATCATCAAAGACGTGGCGGACGGCGCGCCGAATGCAAATATCGTGGTTGCCGCCGCAACGTTTTCAAACGACGTGGAATGGATCACCCCGAAACCGCAGACGCCCGAAGAATTTATCGATTCGTGGCAGGAAATAAAAGCCGGCGGGCTTACTTCGCTCGGCGCGGCGTTGAAATCGCTGAACGAAAAAATGTCGCGCAAAGAATTTCTCGGCGATAATCCGATGGGATATCTTGCGCCGGGAATCATCATCTTGTCCGACGGCGAGCCGACCGACGATTGGGAAACGCCGTTGAAAGAAATCCGCAAAAACAACTGGTTTAAAAACGCGATTAAAGTGGCGTTTGCCGTTGGCGAGGACGCGAATAAAGACGTGCTGGCGGAAGTGTGCGGATCGAAAGAAGCCGTCGTTTCCATTGACGATCCCGAAAAAATTCGTCAGTACATAAAATTCGTAACGGCAACCGTTTCTAAAACAGGGACGACGAGTACTACGGGAAAAGCCCCGCAGGACGTGATTAACGACGCGATTGCGAACATAGACGACGATCAGCCGATTGTGGTGGATATTCCCGATATCGATGACGATCAATGGTAAAATTTATGAAAAAGAACGGCGAAACGGGCGGCGGCGCGCGTAGAAAAGGCGTAGATAACGTTACGGTGCAAGGCTATGCGCATTTGCTGAACGAAAAGGAATGTCAGGATAATTCTGTTTCGTGGCAGGGGAAACGTTATTCCGCCGTAATTATCAGCGACGGACACGGCGGGGAAAAGTATTTCAGAAGCGCGGCGGGGGCGTATCTTGCCTGCAAAATCGGCAAGGAAAGAATTTCTTCGTTTATGGAGTCGATTCGGCTTGACGGACGCGTTTTCCGCGATTTTATATTTCATCGGGCGAAGCGGGAAGAGATGATTTCGCGGTTGGAAAAGTCGATTATACAGCGGTGGAACGAGGAAATCGAAGCGGATATGGCGGCGTATCCGTTTGACGCGGATGAACTTTGTAAATTAAACGAAAGCGATAAGGAAGCCGTTTGCAAAACGCCCGCGAAAGCATACGGCGCAACGTTTATCGCCGCCGTGGTTACCGAAAATTATCTGTTTGTGCTGAAACTCGGCGACGGAAACGTCTGTGTTTTTAAGGACGGAAAAGCGGAATTATTTTACGGGGCGAACGGGGAACTGCGGGACGAAGAACTGCAATTTAATTTAACTACGTCGCTTTGTAACGGCGACGCCGATAAAGAATTCAAGCATTGCTATATGGATACGCATAATAATCGCGGAATCGGCGGAGTGGCTTTAACAACCGACGGCGTGATCAATTCGTATACGAGCGAGCAAGCCTATCTTGATTTTATCGGGAATATTTTTCAGGGATACCGCGAAGAAACGCTTGAAGCGGCGCATAACGAACTTGCCGAATTTTTGCCACGATTATCGGAAAAAGGCAGCGGCGACGATTTGAGCGTAGGGATAGTTTTTTAAAATAAAATACGCTGGAGGTTACAATGAATCCCTTAGATTACAATATAAAAGATGAATTTGCATATGAATTGAATGAAATTGAATACTATTTTAATGCATTAAAGAATAGGAGGGTATATGAATTATCAGGAGTTCAAAGCGATGGAACACTTCAAACTTGTGCTGATAGCATAAAGAAATATTTTGATGCGATTTTGAATGGAATACAAACAGGTTATGGTGGTAAAAAAAATTTAATCGGTGTATGGGTTACAAAAATAAAAGGAAATTAATTTTATGGAAAGTATAGATGATAAATATATAAAATCGGGTGAAAAGGATAATTTTGAGTATACTTTGTATTATGTTAATAAATATAATAATGAATATAAATGCGAATACAAAGTTGTAAGTCCTAATGAAAACAAGGAATTCTATGGCGTTACAGAAAAGGATGCTTTGAAAAAATTTTATGATTATGTAAATATTCAAATGGGTTTAATAAATGCGGAGTTATCCCCTCTCGATGAGGCGGAAATTAGAAGCCTAGAAAAGAAAATTCAATCCAATAGAATATGGCTAAGAAGCAAATTAACTAAAAGTCACTATTTATGTGACGGAGACTATGGTTTAACTGTAAGAGAAATATTTGATAAACATGATTATATTGCTGAATTATTACATGAAAATAACAATAAAATTGAAATAATTTTGAAAAAATTCAATCGTAGTATTGGTGGCTATCATTATATTTTGTTAAACAAAAAATACGAAACAAATATTTGTGAGTTGAAGCGCATTGAAGCAGAATTAAATGCAAGAAAATGAATGAAGATTATCAGAAAGAAATGGTTGCGGTTATGAGCCGCTGTTATAAAACGAAAAAATTATTCGGGATACGTTTCGATAAGGAAAAAGGGACGGTCTGGAAGTTTGCGTGGGCTTTTCCGTTGAAAGATGGCGCGGAAAAACGTGAAAAAGGTTTTTCCGTTACGCTTACGGGAACTTTTGAAGCAGGGCAAAATTATCCCGGTTGCCCTTATTGCGGAAATATAGGGTGGTTTCTGTGTGGGGCTTGCGGTAAACTTTCCTGTTGGGACGGAAAACTTATGCACACGGTGTGTCCGCATTGCGGAAATGAGAGCGATCTTGGTGGAAAAGTTACAGAAATCAAAGGCGACGGAAATTTTTAGAGAAATAATGATATAAGACTTAAAGTATTTTAAATAATTTGCGAGACAAAATTTGGCGAAATGATTCACGACAGATATTATTATTCTCTTTTATCGGGGAGAGAACAACAACTTTATAAAAAAATATACGAGGCAATGCGTGCCTTCAAAAAGAAAGTAACTGTTGTTTGCCTTGCGCCGTTTGACCTGAAAAAGATTATGCGGTATATCGATTGGGATAATCCCGAACTTTTCTATGTCGATTTCACGTTTTCTCATAACGATTTTTTGATAGGCAGCGAAATTTATTTAGATTATTACTATCCGATTGAGGAAATTCGGTACAAAAATGCCGAAATAAAAAAGACGGCTTTTAAAGTTTTAAAAAAAGTTTCCGGAACAACCGCCTATGAAAAAGAATTGCAATTGCACGATATTCTTATTAAAAATATTATTTATGATGAAGAAGCCTTGCAAAATCGTGAAAAATTCAAATGGCGTAGCGCAACGATTTTGGGCGGGTTGATATATAAAGCCGCTATATGCGAAGGCGTTGCGAAATTGATGAAAGTACTTTTAAACGCGCTGGATATAGAGTGTATTGTGGCAATCGGAAAAAGTAACGATATATCGGGGGCTTCCGAACGGCAAGACGTAGACCACGCTTGGAATATAGTAAAAATCGATGACAAGTGGTATCATACTGACGTAACGTTTGATATGGGCATTTCGCAAAAAAACTTTGTGCGCCACGATTATTATAATATGACGGATGAACAAATCAGTCGCGATCATTTTTTTGAAAATAAATATCCAATCTGCGCTGAAACGAAAGATAATTATTTTATTAAAAACAAATTGAATTTAGCGTCGCTGTCGGAAGTAACGAATTTAATCGATCGGGCGATCAGAAACAAAACAAACTGCATTTATTTTACGTTTGTCGGGAAGCCACTCGAAGGCAGTCGGCTATGTAATCTTATAGCAGAGAGATTAAAAATTTTTATAGGGGAAAGCAGAACGACAGTGGCTATAAAATTTTCGAATAGAAGCAATTTACCGCAAAAAATTTATTTTTTGCGATGGAAAATAAGCGATGACTGAGATCAAGGAGAATACAAAAATGAATGATTGTACAACAGAAAAGATGATTAAAAAATTAAAAGCGAATCGCGGGCAAGGGATTTTTATCGCGGATGACGAAACTATTCAAAAATACGCGGAAACGATAGAAACCGATCCGATATTTTCAAAAATTTTAGAATTCGTTTTGACCGAGCAGACTTTTTCTATTGCCGCGATTCAGAAGAAATTCAGGCTTGGTTATGCAAAAGGATCGTATTATGCTGAAATTTTGGAAGCCCTCGGCGTAATCAGCGTATCTTTGCCGCGTAAAGTCTTGATTCAATCGAAAGACGAATTAAATTAAAATAGCATAATCAGAATCGTACAATAAATCCGAAGCCGCTGTCTACGATAAAAAAGGTGTTCGGATAATTATTATTCGGGTCACCAAACAAGTTAAAGGCGAACCCGTTTCCATTAGGAGACGGATTCGCTTTTATCATATACTTTAAAAAGACTTATTAAACGAAAAACGGCGTACGAGAGTTTACCTCACACGCCGTTTTTGTTTTGTAACCACCGTTTTTCAAATACGGCGATTTTGTCGCCTATGTATTAGCGACATCCTTTTGTTCGTCAAAAGAATTATTCGTTAGTAATTTTTTATTATTAAGTTGTAATTTTTGCCTTCCGGCTTGCCATGTTTCAAATGCTTTTCTGTTTTCGTCCTTTTCATAAAATTTATGGATTGCGTCCAACAGTACTTTTGAAATATTGTTGAAATCGCATTCCGACATTTCCGTGGTGTTCTTTCGCTTTTTCGTGCTTTTCCCCTCCGATAGAGTTATTCGTTAAATTTCATATTCAGTTTTCTTTTCATTTTTATGGCTCCTTTTTCTAAATTTTTTCTCAGCCTCGCATGAATGCGATTTGAAAACAGGTCGGGGTTACTTTTTCATTACTTTCATCTCGGTATCATACCTTTTCTTAAAATGCCGACGCTTACGTTTCCGTTCGGCAAGATTCACTTACTTGCCTTTAATATTTGTTTTTTGAAGTTGCTCGGGAGCGTTTTTTTCCCGCTCTCGTTCTTGGCGACGATTTGCCGCCTGCTTTGCCGCGGCGAGTTCTTCTGGAGCATATTCGAGTAATTTTTCCAAAAGTTTTACCGCGCCTTCGTTTACGGTCGCCGTTTTTTCTTTCCGTTTCAGTTCGCTATACAAATCGCCGTTATCTTTGGCAAGAACGTTATTTTGCTTTTCGAGTTCGCTATTTTTCATTCTTAAAGCGATGATTTCCGTTTCTTTTTTCTTACCAGAAAAGGGAATCTTTTCCGATTTCGCCGATTCGTAACTTTCAAGCAGTTCCTTTGCCGTTTTCGCGGCGGCTTGCGTTTTTTCCGCTTCGCGAATCTTCGATTCTGCGGCTTCGGTCATCTTTTTCGTCTTGTAAGCAACCGTATCCAAATGTTTTGCCGCACTGCCTTCTTTACCACGTTTTAAGCCATATTTCTTGCCGACGATTTCGTAAAAACCCGTTTGCAATTCTCTTAAAGCGGCGCGGTCGAAAAGTTCTTTCGCGCATAATCTGCCGCCCGTTACGGGAATAAGATTTAAATGTAAATGCGGCGTGCTTTCGTCTAAATGTACGACCGCCGATACAACGTTTTCTTCGCCGTACCGTTCGGAGAAAAAATCCGTGCAATCGGCAAAAAATTGTTTCTGTTGTTCTGCCGTAATTCGTTCGAAAAATTCTTTATCCGAAGCTAAAATAAAAGAAGTTATAAGCACCGCGTCGTCCTTGATTTTTCGTTTAGGCGAAAGTCGTTTAATGCGTTCGTCGATAAACGAAAGATACTTTTTCTCAAACGGTATTATATGGTAATTCAAATGTGTTTTCGACTTGTCGATTTGCGGATTTCGCGTTGACTTATAGTTCTCGTCGCGTTCGTTTTCTCTTTCGATTCCGACAACGTCGGTGCGTTTATATTTTTCCATGTGGCATACTAAATACGACGTAATTCATCACCTCCGTGGGTATTAAAATTTCTATCGGTAAGCGATAGGTATAACTCACTATACCAAACCGCTTCGCGTTTGGTGCCGTTCGCCCTTGCAGGAAGCTTGTGTCCGTCGAAAAAACAACGGCTTCGCCGTTGCAAAACGAACGAGAATTGAAATGTTTTTAATGTAGTTTTTATAACTGTTCTCTCCTTTGAAATTATTTTTTGTCGTGAAAATTTTATATCGATCACGGCGGGAGATATTGATTGTAATTTGTCATTGTTCTACCTCCTTAAAGACGACAAAAAAGCCGCTGATATTTTTTCTATCACCGACTTAAAACACAAGTATTAAGTTTTTATTTTCGTTACATAATGCACCTCCGATTTGTATCCGTAGACAAAAAAATCCGTGCGATTTTGGCTGCCTTTATAGGCTCGTTCTTCGCACGGATTTTAATCCCGATTATTTAATTTTAGCCGATTTTATTTGAAAAATCGTACCACAACAAAACCCACGCCGAAATCTCTCTTTTTAACGATTTCAGCACCCGTCGCGGAATCGCTACACCAAAATATAGCAACTCTATGGTAAACGACGGTAATTCTTCTCTCGGATAAACGTGAGCGAAACGCTTATCCGTATTCGTTCCCACAGCATAGAGAACGAATGTTTGGGCAAAATCTTCACGCCCGACAACGCCTTTTCTTACGGCGCAATACCTTGACCTTACATCAAGTCGATTTTATTATAGCATACGAACATTTGTTCGTCAAGTGTTTTTACTTATTATTTTATAGAAATCGTAACAGAATTGATGCTATATGTAAAGTGCATCCAAAAATCTGTTGTTTCATGCGCATTACAACTTGATATTTCTTGAAAAATATGCTATAATGTCTAAGAAACACATAAAATCAGTTGCATAGGAGTAACAGATATGGCTCAATCAATTACATCTGCCGATATTTTAAAGGAGTTGAATATTAAACGTTCCACTTTTTACTATCTGCTGAAAAACAACCTTATCTCTATTCCAACGACTGATACGGGAAGATATGCTTGGAATAGCGAAGTCGTTGAGCAATTAAAAATTGTTTTATCTGAACCACAGGAAACCGAAAAAGAAATGCCCGAAGTTAAAACAACAAAAATCAATAATAGAAGATACCTCGGAAATAAATATAAACTACTTGATTTTATTACTTCTACTGTTGCGCGTGAATGCGTCGGCGTTAATACGGTTGCTGATATTTTTGCCGGAACAGGTTCGGTGGCATCTGCTTTTGCGGACAAAAAATTAATAACAAACGATATACTGTATTTTAATTATATCTGTCATATTGCTTGGTTCGGTTCTGAAAAATATGACGAGTCAAAGATAAAGGAATTGATTTGTTATTATAATGCCATTGTCCCCAAACAAGACAATTATATGTCACTACATTTTGCGGATACATTCTTCTCTCTTGAAGATTGCAGGAAGATAGGATTTATTAGGGAAGATATAGAAGATAATTACGCCTGCGGAAAAATTAACGGAAGAGAAAGAGCTTTGCTTATTACTTCTCTTTTGTATGCGATGGATAAAATAGCAAACACCTGCGGGCATTATGATGCGTATATAAAAAGTGCATCGTTCGATAGACATCTCGAACTTTCTTTACCGCTTGCAAGTAATGAAAATAACGAAAATAATCAATGTTACAACGAAGATGCAAATAATCTTGTTAAGAGAATAGAAGCAGACTTGGTATATATAGACCCTCCATACAATTCAAGACAATATTGTGATGCATATCATTTACTTGAAAATGTAGCAAGATGGGAAAAACCCGAAGTTAAGGGCGTTGCCTTAAAGATGGATAGAAGCCGTTTGAAAAGTAATTATTGCACATCTAATGCCACAAAATCTTTTGAAGACTTAATCGCAAATATCAGGGCAAAATACATTATATTGTCTTATAACAATATGGCGGAGAAAGGAAATGACCGCTCTAATGCTAAAATAAGCGATGCCGACATTATGCGAATTTTTTCTAGAAAAGGAAAGGTTAAGGTGTTTTCAGAAAGTTATAAGGCATTTAGTGCGGGAAAATCTTCTATTGAGAATAATGAAGAAAGGCTTTTCTTGTGTGAATGCTATGATTATAAGAAAAAAGAGATTATACAATCCCCTTTAAATTATACCGGAGGCAAGTATAAACTTTTACCTCAACTTCTACCGCATTTTCCCGATGACCTTGACTATTTTATAGATTTATTCTGCGGCGGCGGTAATGTTGGTATAAATGTTCCGTGCAATAAAGTTTTATTCAACGACAGTAATAGTCTGTTGCGTTTTATGTTCGGGACATTTAAAAATCTTGATAAAGAATCCACTTTTGAGATGATTGATAAAATTATCGAAGATTATGGATTGTCTGATACCGACAAATATGGATATGAACACTATGGTTGTAATAGTGCCGACGGATTATCGTCCTATAATTCCGAGAAATTTTTGAAACTACGAAATGATTTCAACCATATAAAAAATCTTGAATATAACTACTACGTTATGTTGTACGTTTTGATTGTTTATGCGTTTAACAATCAGATCAGATTTAATAGAAAAGGTGAATTTAATCTTCCCGTAGGCAAAAGAGATTTCAATAAAAAAATGCGAGAGAAACTATCTGTATTTATTGATAGGTTAAAAAGCGGAGACTATAAATTTGAAAGTATGGATTTCCGCGAATTAAATACCGATGATTGGAATGAAAAAACTTTTGTTTATGCAGATCCCCCTTACCTGATTACTTGTGCAACTTACAATGAGCAAGACGGTTGGAACGAGGATTTAGAAAAAGAATTGCTATCGTATTTAGACAAGCTTAACGATCGAAAAATACGATTTGCTTTATCTAATGTTCTACGATCCAAAGGCAAAGAGAATACTATACTTATGGATTGGATTAATCGTAATATCGGAAAATACCACGTTATTTATCTTGATTATGACTATTCTAATTCAAATTATCAAACAAAAGACAAAAATTCTAAAGCAGAAGAAGTTTTAATAGTAAATTATTAAGGGGTAAACGTTATGCCTTCGTACAAAAGTTATTGTTGGTCGCTTGGAACTACAAGTTTCAGAATGGTAGAATTCAATAAAAAGATTGAGGAACAATTAAGGTTGCTCAATCAATTTTGGCATACACCTGAATATACCGACGAAAAATGGAGTTCAAACAGCGCTATTCAAGTTGCTTACTATAATTTTATTCGAGAGCAAGGCTTTATTGAGGAAAAAGATGCCCTGCGAAAAGATAAAGACGCAAGAGAAAAAACTTCGGGTTTAGTTGATTTGGGCATAATTAACGACGAACGTAGACTAACAGATGCTGGCTGTGCATTACTTGCTATCGCGGAAAGCGGAAACTTTTCAAGAGATAATATACTCCGCATTCCAGCAGACAGTTTTATTTATTTCAAACAGTTGTTAAAATCGTCTTGCCCGTTTGAAAATAATAATGTACGCCCGTTTGCTGTTTTAGCATACATATTGTCCGAAATCGGTGAAATAAGTAAAGCGGAATTTACTTATCTTTTACCTCTTGCAATCAATAAAGAAAAAACAGAGCGAATAGTGAACTATATCAAAGCTATAAGGGCTAATAATGCCACAATAGACGAAGCTATTATATCCATACTTTATGAAATGGAAAATTATCAAGAAGCAAAGGATATCTTCATTAAGACTTCCAGTATTGATGAATTGCTCATTCAAGAAATAGGGATGAATCGTAAAAGTAGAACTTATGATATTCCCTATGCTACACTGTATGATACTTTACAATCATTTCGCACTAACCCCACGAATGAGTCGGTAATTGCTTTGTTTAATGCCGTAGATAAAATTTCCGGCAAAGCGCGTTTATACTGGAAGATGTATCTTTTTAATTCCGTATCGCGTAGGAAAATTGAAACAATAGGCATTAGAGCGGTTAAACAAAATATACCTATTATAACGGTATACAGTGATATCGCATTTAAAGAAGAATTTTTTAAACTACTACACTTATTTAAAGCAAAAAGTTTGCTTGATGACTATTATGATCTAAATAAACGTTACTTTAAGACAAGCGATACAATTATTTTCCAAGATGATAAAGTCAGATTTGATATCATACCAAATTGCTATTTTTCATTGGTAAAGAACGGTCTGTTAAACATAGCATTTTCAAAAGCCGATAATTTAGAGGTAAATTGTGAATTATCAGCAATTGAAACAACTTTTGCAATTACTCAAGAACAGTTGTTCCATAAAGCCGAAGAAATTTATGGCGTTCAGGTTCATAGCCTTTTTGACGTCCAGGACCTCGTCGAAAAAGAAAGATATGAACGGTTTAATAAAATGATTGATACTCGCTTTACCGATGACGTACTCGTTGATTTAATGACGATGTTTGAAAATCGTAATGATGACAATATTCAATCTATTGTTACCAATAACGCCGACGTCCCCACCATTTTTGAATATGTGCTTGCTATCGTGTGGTATAAGATTTCGGGTAGACAAGGCAAAGTATTGGAGTATATGAATCTATCGTTAGATGCAGATTTGCTTCCGATAACTCATGCCGCAGGTGGACACGAAGATATTACTTATAAGTACGAAGCTACAGCAAATTATCCCGCACATACACTTTTGATAGAAATGACATTAGCAAACAAAACAAATCAACGTCGTATGGAAATGGAACCTGTGTCAAGACATTTGGGTGATTATATGCTTGCTCACCGAAATGAAGAGGCTTATTGCTTATTTGCTACTACCTTCCTCCACATCAATGTAACTTCCGATTTCAGAATAAGAAAGAACGCACCATACTATTCAATGGACGGCTCGGAATTTGTAGATGGAATGAAAATTATTCCTTTTCAAACCAGCGAAATAAAGACAATAATACAAAAGAAAATAACCTATGCGCAACTTTATCACATCTTCGATCTCGCATACCGATCTGGTGTTGCACCGAATATGTGGTATGAGCAAGAAATAATAAACAGACTTTAAGGTGAAAAATGACATCTAACTGTGCGCTTATTAATAAAGAAACTTTGAATTTTATCTGTAAAGGCAAAGGAGTTACGGTGGAATTTTTGGCGCAAAAGTCAAAATTTCCTTCATCAAAAATAAAACGATGGTTGGACACAAGCGATAAATTGCTACCAACCATTAATTAGGCAAAATCTTTGGCTGGTTGTCTACATATACCATTTGCCAGTCTATATATGAATTCAAAAGATATCCCAATGAAAGTCATACCATCATACAAAAATATGCGCACTATATTCAATATGGCTTATATTGACGATAGTGCAATAAATATTGCAATTATTGATGTATTAACTGCATTGGATTTTCTTGAGGAAACCAATAAGGAACTCGATCGCACTAATCCTCTTTATGAAGAATTCCCTTTAATAAACTCAAATGATCCGATGATTTGGGCAAACGAGATAAGAAAATATCTTAATTTAAGCCTTGATGAACAGTTTGCGTTTTCTTCTTCGAGAAAGTTCTATTTGTACTTACGTAACAAAGTTGAAAGCAAAGGAATTTTTATCCATTGTTTTAATGGTGTACCCATAGAAGTGGCGCGAGGTTTTGCATTATACGATAAAAAACATCCCATTATTGGGTTGAATGCTGATGATCGACATCCCGCAAAATGCTTTAGTATAATACACGAATTGGTTCATATCATTAAACGAGACTCATCATTGTGCAACGATAATTATAGCTCATTTACTGCGCTATCTGAAGAAATTTTTTGCAACGCCGTTGCGGGCGAATTATTGGTACCCAATTCAGCCTTTAGTACGCTTCTTTTGAAAGGTAAATATAGTACGCCTTATTCTCTTGCGGATATCAAACTTATAGCTGATACTTTTTCTGTAAGTAGGGAAGTTATAGTAAGACGAATGCTTGATAATGGTAAGATTGATATGAGTGCTTACGATACATACAATGATTTATTTAGAAAAGAAATTGAAAGACATCGTGAACAAAATAAAATAGATCGCGCAAATGGTCTACCTCCTACATTTCCGCGAAATATGAGTTTAATCGCTGTAGATAGAACAAGCCCCTCTATATGCACTGCACTTTATCTTGGATATGCTGCAGATTTATATACAAGAAACGATATTGCCAATCATTTAGGTATTAAACTTAATAAAGTCGATGGCTTCTTAAGGGAGGCTGCGATATGGAACAACTAAGTTTTTTTCCAATTCCTTATAAGTATATCATTGATACTTCGGCTATTCTGTCACAAAAACCAGATGAACAACATCGTAGGACTGTGCATAAAAGTCAATGGAAAAAAATTGATGAACTTATTAAAAGCCAAGAAATAGTAATGTGTTCTGAGATATTTGACGAAGTAAAGGATGAAGATATAAAAAAGTTATTAGTGACCTTAAACTGTAAAGTGTTTGAAGTAGATGATGATATACAAAGGAACGTAAGACGGATAGTTGCTGAATGTCCAAAGCTAATTTCATTTACAGATAAGTCGGGGACTTCTTCCGGTGATGCTTTTTTAATAGCAACAGCAATGAAATACAATTTAGTTATTATAACAGAAGAAAATAAGCAAAGCGAAAAGAAAATACCTCAGGTCTGTAAAAGGTTCAATGTTGAATCCATTAATATTTTAGAGTTGTGTGAGCGAGAAAATTGGTTTTTTTAACTATAAGGAGAATATCGATGAAAGCAGTAATATATGCGCGATTTAGTTCGGACAAACAGAACGAAGCAAGTATCGAAGGTCAGCTTCGCGAGTGTATGCAGTATGCCGAATATAACGGTATGCAAGTCATCGGCAATTACATAGATCGTGCATTTTCTGCTAAAACAGATCACCGCCCCGAATTTCAGCACATGATTAAGGACAGTTATAAAAATCTGTTCGACATTGTTCTCGTGTGGAAATTAGATAGATTTTCGCGCGACCGTTACGATTCCGCTCATTATAAGCGAATATTAAAAAAGAACGGCGTGCGCGTCATCTCGGCGACGGAAGCTATTTCCGAAAGCCCGGAAGGAATTTTGCTTGAATCACTGCTTGAGGGCTGTGCCGAATACTACTCTGCCGAACTTGCCGTAAAAGTCAGACGCGGTATGACCGAAAACGCTTTAAAAGCCAAAGCAAACGGCGTCCGCGCTCCGTTCGGTTATTATATCGACGGCGACGACAAATATCAAATAGACGAATCTCTCGCACCTATCGTAAAAGAAATTTATTCGCTTTATCTCGAAGGAAAACGCGTAAAAGAAATTGCGAAGTTGATGAACGCCCGCGGAATAAAAAATCGCGGCTACGATATGAATTACAATTCGGTATTTCGCATACTTACAAACCGAAAATATATCGGCGAATATAAATTCGGCGATATCCTTCTCCCCGACGCTATTCCCGCGATTATTGATAAAGATACATTCGACGACGTACAACAAAGGCTTAAACATAACAAAAAAGCTCCTGCGATGCACAGAAGCGAAGACGATTATCTGCTGACTACTCGGTTATTTTGCGGTAAATGCGGCGCAATGATGGTCGGCGAAATCGGTACAAGTCACACGCAGTCGAAATACCGTTATTACAAGTGCAATCAGGCAAAAAAGCATAAATGCGATAAAAAAGCCGTAAAAAAAGATTGGATAGAAGATTTGGTTATCGAAGAAATCCTTTCTCTGATTTCCGACGACGAAGTTATCGAAGAACTTTCCGACCGCATATATGAAATGCAGACGGAAGAAAATACGGCGGTAGCGGTCGTGAAAAATCAACTGTCGGAAATCGAAAAGAAATTAAATAACCTTGCCGAAGCAATTGCTCAGGGCGTGTTTTCTTCGACAACGAAAAAACTGCTCGACGTTTTGGAAGAACAAAAAAGCAATCTTGAGGTAGAATTATTTAAAACGCAAATCAATCACCCCGTACTAACGAAAGAACAGATTCAATTTGCCTTGTATAGTTATCGCAAACTCGATTTATCTTCGCAAGAAGGAAAACAACAACTGATTGACGGTTTCGTGAACAGCATTTTCCTTTACGACGATCGCTTTCTTATCACCTTAAATTATAAAGGACAAAGCAAAACCGTTACGTTTGAACAAGTAAATAGTTCGTCTTTAACTTCAAAGGGGTCACCATCTGCTAACAAATCCGAACACTTTTGTTCGGGTTTGTTTTTTGCTTTCCGCTCAGACGAAATTCACGGAATCGCTTAAAAAAAATAAAACCCCGGAAAGCGCCGTCGATTCGCTTGACAAACAAAAAGAAAGCGGGTATAATACATATAGAATTTTTAAATCGGTACAGAGATGCCGTTAAGATTTGAAACCGAAACGTTCTGCGTTCCGCGCTTGTACCGGCGGAATATGTTTTAAGTGCAATCTTGTCGGCGGCGGCAAGGTTTTTTTATGGCAAAAACAAAAAATTACGGAATACAGGAAAGAATAGAGGCTGTCATCGCTCGTTATCGCAGCGAAGCTTCTTTTGTTCCCGTTGTTTCGGATAATATCGTTCTTTTTCCCGGGCTTTGCGACGTGCACGTTCATCTCAGAGAGCCGGGCTTTTTTTATAAAGAAACCGTCGCAACGGGCACCGCGGCGGCGGCGCACGGCGGTTATACGGCGGTGTGCTCCATGCCGAATCTCAATCCCGTGCCGGACAGCGTTCCGCATCTTGAAGAAGAGCTTCGCCCGATACGGCATACCGCCGCAATCTGCGTTTACCCGTACGGCGCGGTTACCGTGGGCGAAAAAGGCGAAAAATTATCGGATATAGAAGCTCTCGCTCCGTTTGTATGCGGCTTTTCGGATGACGGAAAGGGCGTTCAGTCCGAAGAAACGATGCGCGAAGCGATGATCAGAATCAAAGCGACGGGCAAAGTGCTTGCCGCGCACTGCGAGGACGAATCGCTGCTGCACGGCGGCTGCATCCGTGCGGGAAAATACGCGCGGAAACACGGGCATAAGGGCATCGATCCCGCCAGCGAATATATGCAGGTGCGGCGCGATTTGCGCCTTGCCGAAGAAACGGGTGTGAAATACCACGTCTGCCACGTTTCCGCCAAGGAAAGCGTGGAAGCCGTCCGCGAGGCGAAGCGCCGCGGAGCGGACGTAACCTGCGAAACCGCGCCGCATTATCTTCTGCTTACCGAAAACGATTTGCAGGAGGACGGGCGGTTCAAAATGAATCCTCCGCTCGGCAGCGAAGAAGATCGCGCCGCGTTGATCGAAGGCATAAAAGACGGCACCGTCGATATCATCGCCACCGATCACGCGCCGCATTCCGCCGAAGAAAAATCGCGCGGGCTGGAAGCAAGCCCGTTCGGCATTGTCGGTCTGGAAACGGCGGTTCCGCTGCTGTATACGCGCTTTGTAAAAACGGGCGAAATCACGGCGGAAAAGCTTGCGGAACTGCTTTGCGTAAATCCGCGCAAACGGTTCGGCATCCCCATGCGAAAGGACGATTACACGATATTCGAAATCGGCGAAAAATACAAAATCAACCCGGATAAATTTTTATCCAAAGGAAAGAGCACCCCGTTTTTCGGCGCGGAAGTTTACGGAAGATGCCTGCTTACGGTGTGCGGAGGAAAAACGGTATGGCAAGAAAATTCAACAGAAAACTGATTCTCGAAGACGGCAGCGAATATTTCGGTTACGGGTTCGGGGCAAACGAAGAACGCGTTCTCGAAATCGTGTTCAATACCTCTATGGTAGGGTATCAGGAAATCGTTTCCGATCCGTCCTATACGTTTCAGGGCGTCGTGGCAACGTATCCGCTTATCGGCAATTACGGCGTCAACAACGAGGACGACGAAACGAAAACTCCCACGATCGGCGGGTTGATCGTGTCGGAATATAACGACGAACCTTCGAATTTCAGAAGCAAAGAAACGCTTTCCGAAAAGCTGGCGCGTTACGGCATCCCCGCCGTTGAAGGTATCGATACGCGCAAGCTTGCGCGCAGCATCCGCGATCACGGCTCGCGCATGGGTATCCTTACCGGCGCGGAAGTTTGCACGGAAGAGGGCTTGAAAAAAATCGCCGAAGCGGGCGTACGGCACGACGCGGTATCTCTCGTTTCAACGAAAGAAGTCTGGCGCGCTCCCGTACAAAACGCAAAATTCCGCGTGGCTGCCGTCGATTGCGGCATCAAGCTCAACATCGTCCGTTCGCTGAACGCCCGCGGGGCGGACGTTACGGTGTTCCCGTACAACGTTACGGCGGAAGAAATCGAAAAATTCGCGCCGGACGGGCTGTTCCTTTCCAACGGACCGGGCGACCCGCAGGACGCCGCTCCCGTCATTTCTCTGGTGAAAAAACTGAAAGGAAAATTGCCGATTTTCGGCATCTGCCTCGGTCATCAGATCATCGCGCTCGCCTACGGGGCAAAAACGTATAAGCTGAAATTCGGGCATCGCGGCGGAAATCATCCCGTCAAAAATCTTCTTACGGGCAAAGTAGAAATTACTTCGCAGAATCACAGCTACGCCGTCGACGCCGATTCGGTTTCGGGTACGAATCTTACCGTTACGCATATCAATCTGCTGGACGGAACGGTGGAAGGCTTGCGTTGCGAACGGGACAACGTGTTTTCCGTGCAGTACCACCCCGAAAGCGCGCCGGGCCCCGAAGACAGCGGCTACCTGTTCGACGAATTCATCGAAAATATGCAAAAACACACGAAAAAGTAACCGGCGGGAGGAAACAGTATGCCTAAAAGAAACGATTTGAAAAAAATAATGGTAATAGGAAGCGGTCCGATCGTCATCGGGCAGGCGGCGGAATTCGATTACGCCGGCACGCAGGCATGCCTCGCGCTGAAAGAAGAGGGGTACGAGGTGGTGCTTTGCAATTCCAACCCCGCCACAATCATGACGGATACGTCGATTGCGGACAAGGTGTATATGGAGCCGCTTACGCTGGAATATACGGCGAAAATCATCCGTTACGAACGCCCGGACGCGATTATCCCCAGCATCGGCGGGCAGACGGGGCTGAATCTTGCCATGCAGCTGGAAAAGAAAGGGGTGCTTAAAGAATGCCGCGTGCAGCTTCTTGGTACGAAGAGCGAAAGCATCGAACGCGCGGAAGACCGCGATTTATTTAAAAAATTATGCGAAGAAATCGGCGAACCCGTCTGTCCTTCCGAAATCGCGCACAGCGTGGAAGAGGGGGTAAAAGCGGCGGAAAAAATCGGCTATCCCGTAGTGCTTCGTCCCGCGTTCACGCTCGGCGGCACGGGCGGCGGATTTGCCGATAACGAAGCGGAATTCCGTGAAATGATGGAAAACGCGCTGGAGCTTTCCCCAGTGCGCGAAGTGCTCATCGAAAAGAGCGTAAAAGGGTATAAAGAAATCGAATACGAAGTCATGCGCGATAAAAACGATACCGCCATCGTCGTATGCAATATGGAAAATCTCGATCCCGTCGGCGTGCATACGGGCGATTCCATCGTGGTATGCCCCAGTCAGACGCTTGCCAACAAAGAATATCAGATGCTCCGCAACGCCGCGCTGAAAATCATCCGCGCGCTGAAAATCGAAGGCGGCTGTAACGTGCAGTTCGCGCTTGATCCCGATTCGTTCCGCTATTACGTTATCGAAGTGAATCCCCGCGTTTCGCGTTCGTCCGCGCTGGCAAGCAAAGCAAGCGGCTTTCCCATCGCCCGCGTTTCGGCAAAAATCGCCGTCGGGCTCACGCTGGATGAAATCCGTCTTGCCAACACGCCCGCAAGTTTTGAACCCGCGCTCGATTACGTCGTAACGAAAATGCCTCGGTTTCCGTTCGATAAATTCGCGGGGGCAAGCAACAAACTTTCCACGCAGATGAAAGCCACCGGCGAAGTGATGAGCGTGGGCAGAAATTTCGAAGAGAGCCTTCTGAAAGCAGTGCGTTCGCTGGAAATCGGCGCCGATCATCTGTTCCTGAAAAAAGCGGAAGCAATGACGACGGAAGAACTTTTCGCCTACGTGCAGGACGCCACGGACGATCGTATCTTCATGATCGCTGAATTGTTCCGTCGCGGCGCAGAGGTGGAAAAAATCGCAGATCTTACGAAAATAGATAAATTTTTCCTTACGAAAATTCTGCATATCACGCGGCTGGAATCTTCCGCAAAACAGCACGTTTCCGATGCGGAAACACTGAAAGAGTGCAAGCGTTACGGATTTTCCGATAAGGCGGCGGCGCGCCTTTGGAACATGTCGGAAAAGGAGATAACCGAGTTCAGAAAAGCGCACGGTATTCTGCCCGTCTACAAGGCAATCGATTCCTGCGCGTCCGAATTCGACGCCTATATTCCGTATTATTATTCCACCTACAACGCTGAAGAAAACGAATCTTTCCGCGACGAAACCACGAAGAGCATCATCGTTCTCGGCGCGGGGCCTATCCGCATCGGGCAGGGCGTGGAATTCGATTATTCCACGGTGCACGCCGTGCAGACGATTAAAAAATCGGGCTATAAAGCGATCATTATAAACAACAATCCCGAAACGGTTTCCACCGATTACACCACGTCCGATAAGCTGTATTTCGAACCGCTCACAACCGAGGACGTGATGAACGTAGTCGATCTCGAAAAGCCGTACGGCGTCATCGCTTCTCTCGGCGGACAGACGGCAATCAATCTTGCCGAATCGCTGGAAAAACGCGGCGTGAAAATCATCGGCACCGATTGCCGCGCCATCGACAACGCGGAAGACAGAGATTTATTCGAAAAACTTCTGGAAAAACTCAACATTCCCAAGCCCGAAGGCAAGGCGGTTACCAACATCCGCGACGGCGTCGCTGCAGCCGCAAAAATCGGCTATCCCGTGCTCGTGCGCCCGTCGTTCGTGCTGGGCGGCAGAGCGATGCAGATCGTATCGAACGAGGCGGATTTAAGAAAATATCTGAAAAACGCCGTGGAAATCGGCGAAGATAAACCCGTGCTCGTCGATAGATACATCGTCGGCAAAGAGGTGGAAGTAGACGCCATCTGCGACGGCACCGACGTGTTTGTACCGGGTATTATGGAACTGGTGGAACGCACGGGCGTGCACAGCGGCGACAGCATCAGCGTTTATCCGCCGTTCAGTATATCCGATAAAGTAAAGGGCATAATATTACAGTACGCCCGCAAACTGGGGCTTGCCGTCGGTATCGTCGGCTTGTACAACATTCAGTTCATCGTAGATAAAAACGAGCGCGTGTACATCATCGAAGTCAACCCGCGCTCCTCGCGTACCGTACCGTTTCTTTCCAAAGCCACGGGCTTTTCGCTTGCGGATATCGCCACGGAAGTCATCCTCGGCAAGTCGCTGAAAGAACAGGGGATTTTCTCGATTTATCCCGAAGAAAAGAAGAGAAATTACGTAAAAGTTCCCGTATTCTCGTTCAGCAAAATCCGCGGGCTCGACGCCTACCTTTCGCCGGAAATGAAGTCTACGGGCGAAGCAATCGGCTACGACGATAAGCTTAACCGCGCCTTGTACAAAGCGTTGCAGGCTTCCGGAATGAAACTGCAGAATTACGGCACGGTGTTCGTTACCGTATGCGATAAAGATAAAGAGGAAGCGTTGCCGCTGGTGCGAAGATTTTACAATCTCGGCTTCAATATCGAAGCCACGGCGGGCACGGCGGACTATCTGAAAACGCACGGTATCCGTACGAGAAAGCTGAAAAAAATCAGCGACGGCTCCGACGATATTCCGGGCGCGCTCCGTCAGGGGCACATCGCCTACGTGGTGAATACAAGCGACGTGGCGCAGAACGGCGCAAACACCGACGGCTACAAAATCCGTAAAATCGCCACGGAAAACAACATCACAACGTTCACCGCCCTCGATACGGTAAAAGTACTGCTCGACGTGCTGGAAGAAACCACGCTGTGCGTTTCCACGATCGATAGCGGGGCGGGCGGAACAGAAAAAGAAGAGAGGTAAAAACATGCAACAGATCTTTCCCGAAATCGTTTCCAACGAAAAAATCGCCGAAAACGTATACGAAATGAAGCTTCGCGGCGATTTTTCGGCAATCACGGGCGCCGGGCAGTTCGTCAATCTCACGGTGGACGGCTGCTATCTCCGCCGCCCGATTTCCGTATGCGACGCGGAAAACGGCGTGCTTACGCTCGTATTCAAAGTGGTGGGCAAGGGCACGGAAATCATGAGCCGCATGCAGGCGGGCAAAACGGTGGATATGCTCGTCGGACTCGGCAACGGCTACAATCTCGAAAAAAGCGGCGGCCGCCCGCTTCTTGTCGGCGGCGGCGTAGGCGTGCCACCGCTTTACAAACTCTGCAAAGAACTGATAAAACGCGGCGTTTCCCCCGTGGTCGTGCTCGGTTTCAATAAAGCTTCGGAAGTTTTTTATAAAGAAAAATTCGAAGCGCTGGGTGCGGAAACGTATCTTGCCACGGCGGACGGCAGCCTCGGCGAAAAAGGCTTTGTAACCGACGTCATCGCGCGGCTGGATTACACGTATTTTTACGCCTGCGGTCCGATGCCCATGTTCAGGGCGCTGGAAAGCATTGCAAAAACGGACGGCGAATACAGCTTCGAAGAGCGCATGGGCTGCGGCTTCGGCGCGTGCATGGGCTGTTCCGTCCTCACGAAAAACGGCGCGAAAAGAATCTGCAAGGACGGACCCGTCCTGCAAAGGAGCGAAATTATATGGTGAATACGAAAGTAACTTTGTCCGGCTGGGAACTCGATAATCCCGTCATTCCCGCCAGCGGCACGTTCGGCTACGGAAAAGAATTTTCCGAAATTTACGATATCAACGTGCTCGGCACCTTCTCGTTCAAGGGCACTACGGTAGAACCGCGCTTCGGCAACCCTACGCCGAGAATCGCGGAAAGCGATACGGGAATCGTCAACTCCATCGGTTTGCAGAACCCCGGCATGGAACACGTTCTCGCGCACGAATTGCCGGAAATGAAAAAGTTTTTTCATAAAAAAGTCATCGCCAACGTCAGCGGCTTTTCCGTGGAAGAATACGTCCGCCTGTGCGAACGCTTCGGCAAAGAGGAACAGGTAGGCATACTGGAAGTAAACGTCAGCTGCCCCAACGTGAAGGCGGGCGGGCTAGCGCTCGGCACCTCGTGCGAAAACGTTTTCGCCGTAGCGAAAGCGGTGAAAGAGGTAACGGATAAGCCGATTTATATGAAGCTGTCGCCCAACGTAACCGATATCGCGGCAATCGCGAAAGCCTGCGAAGAGGGCGGCGCCGACGGCATCAGCCTCATCAACACGATGACGGGCATGCGTATCGATCTGAAAACGAAGAAGCCGATCATCGCACGGAAAATCGCGGGGTATTCGGGGAAAGCGTTGTTCCCCGTCGCGCTCAGAATGGTGTATCAGGTATACGAAGCGGTGAAAATCCCCATTATCGGTATCGGCGGCGTATCTTCCGCGGAAGACGCGATAGAAATGATGCTGGCGGGCGCAAGCGCGGTGGGCGTAGGCGCGGCGAATCTCGTCGATCCGTACGCAAGCAAAAAAATCGTGGAAAATCTTCCGTCCGTCATGGAAAAATACGGCATAGAAAATTTAAAAGACGTTATAGGAGCGGCGCACAATGGCTAAGGACGTAATCGTCGCGCTCGATTTTGCGGGCGCAAAAGAAACTCTGGAATTTCTCGATAAATTCGGCGAAAAGAAACCTTTCGTCAAAATCGGCATGGAACTGTTTTACGCGGAAGGGCCTTCCGTCGTGCGGGAGATAAAAAACCGCGGACATAAAATCTTTCTCGATTTAAAACTGCACGATATTCCCAACACGGTGAAAAAAGCGATGAAAGTGCTTTCTTCACTGAACGTGGATATGTGCAATCTTCACGCGGCGGGCGCGGGCGAAATGATGAAAGCCGCGCTGGAAGGTTTAACGCGCGAGGACGGCACCCGCCCGCTTCTCATCGCCGTAACGCAGCTTACCAGCACCGACGAAAAAGCATTGCGCGAGGAACTGCTCATCGGCTCGTCTATGGAAGAAACTGTGCAAAGCTACGCGCTTAACGCGAAGAACGCGGGGCTGGACGGCGTGGTTTGCTCGCCGCTCGAAGCGGGCAAAGTGCACGAAATCTGCGGCAACGGTTTCCTTACCGTAACGCCCGGCGTGCGTTTCGCGGACGGTGATAAAGGCGATCAGAAACGAATCGCCACCCCGGAAAAAGCGCGCGAACTCGGTTCCGATTACATTGTAGTGGGGCGCCCGATTACCGCCGCGCCCGATCCGCAGGCGGCATACGAAAGATGCCTGAAAGAATTTCTCGGCAGATAAAAGGAGATAAAAACGATGCAGAACGTAAAAGAAACGATAGCGAAAGATTTACTGAAAATCAAGGCGGTGTTTTTCCGTCCGGAGCAGCCGTTCACGTGGGCAAGCGGTATCAAAAGTCCCGTCTATTGCGATAACCGCCTCACTCTCACCGCGCCGGAAGTAAGAAACGACGTGGAAAACGCGCTTGCCGCCGTCATAAAAAGCGAATATCCCGAAGCGGAAGTGCTGATGGGCACGTCTACGGCGGGCATCGCGCACGCGGCAATCACCGCGCATATCCTCGGCATGCCGATGGGCTACGTGCGTTCCGGCGCGAAAGATCACGGCAGACAAAATCAGATTGAAGGCAAACTGGAAAAAGGCGAAAAAGTCGTCGTGGTGGAAGATCTGATTTCCACGGGCGGCAGCGTGCTCGAAGTGGTGGACGTATTGCGCGAAGCGGGCGCGGAAGTGCTCGGCATCGTAAGCATCTTCACGTACGGCATGAAAAAGGGCGTCGAAAGATTGCAGGCGGCGGGCGTAAAAAACGTCAGCCTCTGCGATTTCGATACAATCGCAAAAGTCGCGGCGGAAGAAAATTATATCCGCCCGCAGGACGTACAGCGGCTCATCGCGTTCAGAAACAACCCGTCGGACGAAAGCTGGATCAAAGCGTAAAAAAAGAGGCGTTACATATATGAGAAACGTACTGAATATTCTCGATTTAACCACAGAGGAAATCGACGAACTTATTTCCGTTGCCGAAGATATCGCGGCAAACCCCGAAAAATACCAAGACAAATGCAAACATAAACGCCTTGCCACGCTGTTTTTCGAACCGTCCACGCGCACGCGGCTGAGTTTCGAATCGGCAATGCTTTCTCTCGGCGGCAGCGTGCTCGGTTTTGCGGGCGCGGGACTCAGTTCCGCATCCAAAGGCGAAAGCGTATCCGATACCGTCGAAGTGGTTTCGGGCTATGCGGATATCATCGCCATGCGCCACCCGAAAGAGGGCGCGCCGGACGTCGCCATCCGTCGTTCGCTCGTTCCCGTCATCAACGCGGGCGACGGCGGCAGGTATCACCCCACGCAGACGCTTGCCGATCTGCTTACCATCCGCAGAAAGAAAGGCTGTTTCGAAAATCTTACGGTAGGTTTCTGCGGTGATCTGAAATACGGCAGAACGGTACACTCTCTCATCGGCGCGATGTCGCGCTATAAGGGCGTGAAGTTCGTGCTCGTTTCTCCCGAAGAACTGCGCCTGCCCGATTACGTAAAAAAAGAATATATCGAAAAGAAAGGCATTCCCTGCACGGAAAGCCGCTCGCTCGAAGATTCTATCGGCTCCGTAGACGTCCTGTACATGACGAGAATCCAGAAAGAGCGGTTTGAAAGCGAAGAGGAATACGAACGCCTGAAAGACGTGTATATTCTCACGGAAGATAAAATGCGTTCGGCGAAACCGGATGCCATCGTCATGCACCCGCTGCCCCGCGTAAACGAAATTTCCGTCAAGGTAGACGACGATCCCCGCGCCTGCTATTTCGAACAGACGCGTTGCGGCAGACTCATGCGCATGGCGCTCATTTTAAAATTGCTTGCCGAAAAAGACTTGCCCGATCGGAGGAATCGGAAGAACGAATACGAAGATTCTTCCGCAATCTGCAAAAATCCTCGCTGCATCACCACGGGCGAACAGGAGCTGCGCCGCCTCGTATATAAAGACGGCGAGGGCGTGCTTCGCTGCGCCTATTGCGACGAACGCATCTGATTTTCGGCGCAAAAACGCGTTAATTTCATCTTGATATAAAGAAAAAACGGATGGTTGCATCCGTTTTTTTGTGGCATAAAAAAAGTATAGCCGCTTATTTTTGCAGGCTTTTTCTGTATTCGGCAGGCGTAAGCCCCGTAATTTTTTTAAAAATCCGGTTGAAATTCGCCGTGTTGTTGAATCCGCAACGCACGGCGATTTTCAATACCGTGTCGTCGGAATGTTTTAAAAGCGCAAGAGCTTCGTCGATTCTTCGGATATTGATGTATTGCCACGGCGTCATGCCGTTCAGTTTTTTAAACACCGCGCAGAAATACGTGCGCGGCATATACGCCTCCCGCGCGATTTCTTCCAGCGTAACGGCGCCCGCGAAATTTTTGTCCATAAAATCTATCGCCCGTTCTATTCCGCCCGCATGCAGCGCGTACGCCGAATTTTTTCCGTCGCCGTTTTCCGCAGACGGAAAGAACTCCCGCCGCAACAGTACCAGCAGTTCTAAAAGTTTCGCTTTCACCATCACTTCGTATCCGTAGCCGCCGTTCGAAAATTCCGCGCGTATGGCGCCGAGCATCGCCGTTACGTCTGAAAAGCGCGCGTTGCGCCTGTCCAGCTTCGCCGAAGTTTCTTTTCCCCGTTCGAAAAACGCGCCGAGGTAACCGTTGCTCAGATAATCGTTTCCCGCGCTCCACACGAAATTCGGAGAAAAGTGCAGATTCAGAAGCAGCATCCCGTCCTCATCGCTCTCGCCGAAAATATCCGTAATGCAATGGTACTCGCCCGTCGAATACATAAACACGTCGCCGGGACAGATGTTTTCTCTGCCGCGTTCGGTATCGTAAAGACCGTTGCCTTTTAAAATCAGCGAAATTTCAAATTCCGTATGCTTGTGGTTGCGGTAGCGGTTTCTGCACCGCGCCGCCTCCGAAATAAACATACGGCACACCGTCGTTCCCGAATTATTCAGAATTTTCCCGATTTCAGGCATCTTTTACTCTCCCGTCCGAAATTATTTTTCATAACATTGTTTGCAAAAATTATAATATTGTTGATGACATTGCTTTTTCTTTATGGTATCATATTTGCGTAACAAAGTCAAACAAATCGGCAACCGTTGCGTAAAATAAGCGCGGCGTTTGCGGCGGGAATCCCTGTAAGGAGAATTAACAATGTATAAGAATATGAAACCGGGCGATCTGAAAATTACCGATCTTCGCGTGGCGGATATCGACGGACTGCCCAAGCACATGATTTTACTGAAAATCTACACGAATACCGATATCGTGGGCTACGGCGAAGTGCGCGACGCGTCCAGCGCCACTTACGCAAAAATGCTCAAAAGCCGCCTGATCGGCGAAAATCCGCTTAACGTCGAAAAACTGTTCGAACGAATCAAACAATTCGGCGGACACTCCCGTCAGGGCGGCGGCGTATCGGGCGTAGAAGTGGCGCTTTACGATATTATCGGTAAATTTTACGGCGTGCCCGTGTACCAGCTCCTCGGCGGCAAATGGCGCGACGAAGTGCGCATCTACTGCGATACCGACGTAGACGGCAAACATACGGGCACGGATATGGGCAACGCCCTGAAAAAGCGTATGGAACAGGGCTTCACGTTCCTGAAAATGGACCTCGGAATCGAGCTTTTGTACGACGAACCGGGCACGCTGAACGCGCCCGTCGGGCTTATCGAAGATTTCAAAAAGTACAACATGAAAGCCATCTGCCACCAGTCGGGCAGTATCGATAAATCGTTGATGTTCGGCAAAAACTATCAGATTTTCACTATCCCGCATTACGCCACGGGCATACATATCACCGAAAAAGGGCTCGATTACCTCGAAAATTACGTAAAGCAGGTGCGCGACGTCATCGGTTACGAAGTGCCGCTCGCCATCGATCATTTCGGGCACGTGGCGATAGAGGACGCGATTTGCTTTGCGCGCCGACTCGAAAAGTACAACATCGCGTGGATGGAAGATTTAACGCCGTGGCAAAAGACGGAGCATCTGAAAAAATTCGCGCAGAATTCCTGCGTGCCGCTTTGCACGGGCGAAGACATTTATCTTGCGGATAATTTCGAAAAAGTCATGCAGGCGGGCGTAAACGTGGTGCATCCCGATTTGCTTACGGTGGGGGGATTCGGCGAGATGAAGAAGGTGGGCGCGCTGTGCGAAAAATACGGCGTAGCCGCGGCGATTCACATGGCGGAAAGCCCGATTGCGTTCATGGCGGCCGTACATTCTGCGGCGGCAATGAAAAACGTTCTTGCCGTAGAATTCCACTCGGTGGATCACCCCGAATGGTTCGATCTCGTCAACCCGAAAATCCGCCTGAAAAACGGCTTTATGCAGGTGCCGGACGCCCCGGGACTCGGCATCGAGAGCCTGAACGAAGAGCTTGTGGAAAAATTCCGCAAAGCGGATTGCGAAAAGCCGTGGAGCGATACGTCGGCGTGGGATAAGGAGTGGTCGAACGATCGCGAATGGTCGTAATCATGCGCGCTTGAAAAGCGTCGCATTACGGCGTCGTGCTGCGCTTTTGCTTGCTCATTTACGCTTAGTAAACTCGCCGCGCAAAATGCTCGCATTCCTTGTACTGCTCGCTTTTGAAGCGCGCTGTAACTTGGGCGTTTTACACATCGCGGTTTCATCATCGCGCGCCCTTGCTTTCCCCTTTGGGGAGAGTGGCGCGAAGCGCCGAGAGAGGATAAATTCAGGCATTTCCGTCGGGAAATACTCGCCTCCCTTAAGGAATAAATTGTCAGCCACTTTGTGGCTTCCCCTTGCCTGCTGAAAATTCAGTACCTTCATTTTCTTCGGCAAAAATTG
>ERZ1106952.239-NODE-239-length-32278-cov-129.630730_pt1 | contig 32278 bp, 29 predicted proteins | sample MGYA00403677_ERZ1106952 | MGnify/ENA primary metagenome ERZ1106952 (study PRJEB35170, sample SAMEA104062415) | human gut metagenome | biome: human gut; feature: human-associated habitat; material: faeces | place: Denmark | collected 2012-05-14 ...
AAGTAAAGCCCATTTCCATGCGCTTTTTCAAAGCCTTTCCCATATCGTGCCCCGTGTGCTTGCCGTCAACATCCGTATCGCAATAAATGCGCACCTTATCCCTGTACTTTCCTCCGAGAAGCTGATAGAGCGGTATCCCGTAATATTTTCCGACGATATCCCACAGCGCGATCTCGATGCCGGAAACGCCGCCGCCCTGCCTTGAATGCCCGCCGAACTGTTTGATGCGGTTGAATATTTTTGCCACATTCAGAGGATTTTCGCCCATAATGCGGCTTTTAAGCATGAGGGCATACGTCGCCGAAGACGCATCGCGCACCTCGCCCAAACCAATAATTCCCTGGTTTGTATAAATCTTCAATAATATACAATGTTTGGGCAAACCATCAATGTTCACAACCCGCAAATCTGTGATTTTAATACTTTGATTTTTCATGTTACTCATCACACTATCAATTCTCTGATTTTTTTCTTCACGTCATATTGACTCTAAAGTAATTTTATTATATAATACTTTTGACATGATTTCAACTGCTATGTTACGATGTTTATATACTATGTTACGATTTTTTGAGGTTCAACGCCATGCAGCATCTTATTGGCACATTAAACAACAAAATCAATTCGCCCGTATGTAAGATGTTTATTTCCTCTGCTGATACGCGAACAAAGAGTTATAGAATCCATAAACATATCGAATTTGAAATTTCCCTGATCTTGCAGGGTACGGGAATTTACGACACAAAGACGGGAACATATGATATCCGCCCGGGCGATATTTTCCTCTATTCGACCAACGAATATCATTGTATTACCGATATCTTTGAACGAAACGGCATCGGACATATGGAACTTCTAAATTTACACTTTCAGCCCTCCTTTGTGTGGAGCATCGGCAACGAATATCTGGCAAACAGTTATCTGAAAATCTTTTTTAACCGCAACAAAAATTTTCAAAACAGACTGGATCGGGATAATCCCGCAATCCTGCGTCTTACCGAGCAAATGATTTCCATTAAAGAAGAATTTGAAAATAAGGAATATGATTACGATATTTGTATCAAAACAAAAATTTTAGAACTCATGATTACTATCCACAGAAACTTCTCCATAACGGAAGAGAACTCAATGTATATCCCCAACCAACTGTATGAACGCATGGAGACTGCTTTAAATTTTATGGATCAGAATTATTGTTCCGATCTTTCTCTTTCTGATATCGCGAGCAAAGCCTTTATGTCACGAACATATTTTTGCAGTATGTTCAAAGAAATGAATGGTCTCACGCCGTGGGAATACATAAACATCAAGCGCATTAATAAAGCAGTCGACCTGTTAAAATCAAGCGATCTGTCCATTTCGTCTGTGGCGACACAATGCGGCTACAATAATATGGCGAATTTCAGCCGTATCTTCAAACAAATAACAGGAACCACTCCGAAAAATATCCGCAATTAATTGTAATTTATTTAACCTTTCGCTACAATTTACTTGTTTTTATGTCGAGAAGTGGAACTTTTCAATCCTCGGCCAAAGGGAACTCTTTACATTTTTCTCCTCATTCCTTTCTGCGCTTGCCATCTGTTTTCGCTCCTCCTTTTGGGCATAAAAAAAGCACACAGGTTTTTTACCTATGTGCTCTGATTTTATGTATTTTTTGCCAAGTTTCAGTTCGAGTCTGTCAAGTCTTTGAAAATCACCGAAAAATATCTACGAAAACGCACTTCATTTGTCAAAAATTTTACCCCCGAAAAAGCGCCACTTTTGCCCCAATAAATGGCAAAAACCTCGGTAAAACCGAGGTTTTTGAAGGCGATATCTTTTTTATCGCCACATTATGGCAAGCGTGAACAAAAAAGATATTTTACCGCTTTTTTGTACAGACTCGAACTATTCATTTCTGAATGATATTTCTTGTATGTTTTTCCATATAAAACTTTGCTTGATCCTGCCACCCCAGCGATTTTGTCCATTCATATGTTGTCGGTAAAAAAGACTTCATATTTCACATATATCTCGGATCCTGCACTTCATCCCATATATCTTTCAACAGGTTCCCGTTAATACTTGCTGATTTATAAAACTCATCCTTCGTCGGAAATGACCAAACCTGCATTTCATTATAAAATAGTACCGAATAATCATTTCTGTAACATACACCATATTTTACACCTTTATAGGTAAAAGCCATTTCACTGTAAAAATCTAATCCATGGATGAAATCCTCGAAAGTCGCCTTAAAAGGTTTCCCCGCTTTGTATTGCACTTTTGCCCGAGAAAGCGGCACCACCATGGGATAACTAATACCGTATTTTTTCTCATATTCTATATTGTCCCCACCACTCTGCCATCCGCATTTCTCACAACGCATACAAACTCCGGATTCATAATTGACGACAGGATACCCGCATATTTCACAAGAACGAATCTCAGATTCTATTTTTTCTTTCATCCGTTAATTCTCCTCCGGATAATTTTCGTAATCAGGCAATATCCCGTTTGGACTTCTCGGAGGCCTTTTACTCCAATCCTATGGATGATCATGAGGAAAAGTATGTGTATGATCGCCATCCTGATGAAAATAATCCCTATTTCTTATTGCTTTTCCATTATTGTCATACCATCTGCTTTGTTTCCTTTTGCCGTTTACATATAAATCTGTACGTGAGTTTGGTTTGCCTGTCGGCTTTAAGCTTCTTTGTTCAGATGTTTCTACAATCGTCACGCCGCCGCTCGGAACTCCTCCGCTTCCCATTCATTATACCACCTTTTTCAAATATTTGCATTCCTTATTTGTAAATGCTTACTTTTATTTTAGCATAAGCTTTTCTAAAACGATAAAGTTACTGCCGCATTATTACTTTATTACCACATATAAACAAAAAAACATCTGTTGCCGTCCCTAAAATTCAACAGATGTCTAATTTTATAATTAAGAAATTACAGGTTATCTCCCTATAATCCCGCTTAAAACACTGTAAATAAGCAAAACACCTGTTGATGTCCGAACCCAAAAGGTTCAAATTCAACAGGTGTTTCATCCGTTTCAAATCTTTTCTCTTAACCGATACGTTCTATTCTTGTTCGCCCCTTCCGCCACGATCACTCCTTCTGCAATAAGCTGCGACAGCAATTCTTTCACTCGTGTACTGCGTAAAGACAATAGCTGACAAAAATCAGAACTTTTCCCCGTTATATGATCGGTCAGATAATTGATTATAGCTGTTTTTTGTGCTTCTGTTCCATAAATCATATCAGCAACATTTATCGTCGGTTTATCGTCGGTATTTATCGTCGGTTTATCGTCGGTCATTAACAATCGCACCGTTATCCGCTCCGGCTCAAATGTTTCAGTTATCTCCGGAGCAACCCATCCCTGCTTTTTCCATACAGAAAAAATGTTCGGGATACCGCTGCCTGCCCGCTCACCTATATCGACAAGGTTAAACATTTTGATGAGTGCGCCGTTACGCGGATCGGATACGCCGCCACTTTTAGCAACTTCTACATCTATACGAAAGTTTCCCGGATTGGAAAAAGTAACGCCTTTTCTGTCCTTAATAACGACCAGCCCTTGACGCCCGTAATAATCTGCATTGATCATGCAGTTCGCAAGGGCCTCCCGCAAAGCCTTATGGACGGGAGTATCGTCGATACGATCACCGCCTTCCAATTTGAACGGAACTTTAACGTCCTGCGTAAGTTTATTGTAAACGCGGAAATAAAAATCGTACACGTTTCCGCTCCAATCACCCGACGTGGAAACAATTCTATCCGTCCAACGCCCATCATCCATTCTTTCCTGATAGTCAAGAAAATAATACGGATATTCCTTAACGATTTCATATTCATGGCCAAACATCAATAAGCCTGCGGCAGTCGGATGAATTTTACCATCTTCGCTCCTGCCAGCCGCGCCTAAACGGTACAAAAACTCTTCATCGTCCAATTCTTCCCATACATGCCCCGGACGATAATTTTTCATACGAATGCGGTAACGATGCAGGCTGTCATAATCAAGCACCTCCAGCCCCATGTTCTCCAAAATAAGCATATCCTGCGTCTTGATTGACGCATCACGGAGCATGGCTTGAATTTCTTCCTTTGTACATTTATAATCGCCTTCGCCGTTCCTACGATAGGAACCTGAAAAAGGGTTTCCTCCGATATATACAGGCTTATCGCTGCGTTCTGCCTTTGGCACAGTAATCACAACAATATGTTTTCCATCTATTTCCTGCTTTTGTACATGCTTGTCCGTAAGAATATTGACGCTGACTTTTTCAGGATTATTAACTATATCCCAAAAATCTTTTATAAGTTTATCAGGGTCAGGTAAATTGAGAGCATGCAGAGAATGATCTTTATACTCTTCCACCCCAAGCAGAATAATACCGCCCAATGTATTCGCAAAAGCAGAATATGTTTCCCAAATACTTTGCGGCAAACCTCCGAGGGCTTTTTTCGCCTCTATCCGGTTGTTTTCTCTATATTGGTCTAAACGAGAAAAATCAAGCATAATCCACTCCTGCACCGTTACTCAATCAAGCCTGTGTGTATTCACATAAACCTTCCGCTTTTTTATTATACCATTTTTCAGCATCGTTTTCAAGACGTTTGACGGAAATTTATGGGAAATCGTGTCTTTTCATTTATATGTTCACGGGTATCTGCCCCATTTCCGACAGAAAGTCCATATCTTCCTGCCGAAGTTGCTGTTCCACTTGAAGTCCGCCGCAGAAAACAACTTTGATCCGATCCTTTGACTCCACGACCACACAATCGATTAGTTGCCTGACCACCTCATCATCGTAGATCATCGGCCGATTTTTCAATCCGTCGAGAACTGTATAAATGGTTTCGATCCGATCCTGCACCGTTTGCTGCCGTCCCCTCTCTTCGGTGATTTCTCCGAGTTTCGCTTGTAATTCATTTTTCTCCGCAATAAGCTGCTGTATCCTGTTTTCGTCCAATCCGTCCACCGTGTCCGCAGACACCGTATCGATCATAGATTTGAATTCCGCATCGATCTGCGCGATGCGGAATTCTATTTCTACAGTGTTTTCTTCTTTCTCCGCCGCACCCAGCGCCACAACGATATGCGTTTTCAATGCCTGCAATGCATCCATATTCTGCTGCGCGGTCTGTTGAATCGCCGCCATGATCGCCTCATGCAAAACATTCTCCTCTATCGTCGGGGAATTGTGGCAATACTTTTTTCCGTAGTCCAAGCGGTTGATGCACCGCCAGACGATTTTCTTTTTGCCTTTCACCGTCCAAGTGCATCGGCGGTACGGCGTCTTGCATTCCCCGCATAGAAGGCGTTCCGTCAGCGCGTATTTCCCGCAATATTTTCCGAGTTCGGTCTTCGTACCGACCTGTTTTATCTTCTTTTTTCCCGAACGTCTCGCGATCTCTTCCTGTACCTTTGCAAACGTTGCCGCGTCTACAATGGCGGGATGATTGTTTTCGACATAGTATTTTTTCCGCTCCCCGTTGTTGACCTTTACCCTTTTACTGATGCAATCGACGACAAATGTCTTATTGATGATCGCATCCCCTTTGTACTTCTCGTTGGTCAGGATCGAACGTACCGTCGAGCAAGACCAATGCTGTTTGCCCAGCGGCGTGGAGATCTTCAGCTCCATCAGTTTCTTTGTGATCTCTTTCAGACTGTCGCCGGCGAGGTAGCGGTCGTAAATAAATTTGACGACGTCCGCCTGTTCTATATCGATAACGGGCTTGCCGTCCTCCCCTTTTTTATAGCCGAGAAAGTTCTTATACTGAAACGCGACTTTGCCCTGCTTGGCGCTCTGTTCTTTGCCCCACCGCACATTCGCACTGATATTCTCCGATTCGCTCTGCGCAATACTGCCGTAAATACCGATATAAAAATCGGCGCCCGGCTGCGTACTGTGGAGTTTCTGCTCCTCGAAGTACACGTCCACACCGTATCGCTTCAACATTCTTGTATAGTGCAGGCAGTCTTCCGTGTTCCTCGCAAAGCGGGAGATGGATTTTGTGATGATCATATCCACCTTCCCCTGCTTGCAGAGTTTTATCATCTTATTGAACTCGTCGCGGTTCTTTACGCTCGTGCCCGTGATCCCTTTGTCGGCAAATATTTTTACGAGCCGCCAATCGGGATTTTTACTTATCATATCTATATATGCGGCACGCTGCGTTTCATAACTGTTGAGCTGTTCTTCCTGTTTGGTAGACACGCGGCAATAGGCAACCACTCGCTTTTGCCTGTATTCCGTTGTTACTTCTTCCTGCGGGGCAGAAACTTCCGGCATTTCATATACCCGCTTCACTCTCTGCTCCTTCTCCGCCATGCAGACCTCCTTACCGTATTACCTGTCCGTTCATAAGCACGATCCCCACCGAACCGTCCTCTTCGAGAACGACCGCATCGGCCGCCTTTTCAAAGAGTTCCTCCGGAAATGATTCCGATATTTCCGTATCCGCGAATATATCTTTCAGCCTCTGCGTTTTGCAATCTTCATCGTCTATCAGCCCGTATTTGCGGGCAGCGGCTGCGAGCAAATATTCTTTTGCGCTGTCCTTCTTATCCTCGGCAGGGCATGGATTTTCTTGTTTTCGGAGTATCTTTCCCTGTGTTTCGTCCCTCTCCGCCCCTTGAAGAATATCGACGTCGTCCACGACTTTGCGGAGATCGTCCGTAATTTTCGTCAGCAAGCTCTCATCGTCTAAATAAATGGTATGCCCATTCCCGCATTTCCACTTCACCTTTTTCCGCAGACGGTTGTTGCATTTCCTCTGCATTTTCTCATGGCAGTGCGGGCAGAGAACGGGCAGTTTGATTTGATATCCCGCGTCTTCCTTTCGCGTATTGACCGAACGCGCCCTTTCGCTTTTTACTCTCTGCGCTTTTTCAAAATCATCGCTGCCGATGATCTGCGGAAACCCCTTTACCCCGATATATCTTCTGTCGTCCAATATCCGTTTGAGCCGTGCCTTATCCCATCCGACAGTTCCGGGCATATATTCGACCCGTCTCGAATTCAGTCCCAACGCTATGGCAGACAGCGGCTGCCCAGCAAGATAACTTCGGAATATCTCGTTTACGATGCCGCTCTCTTCCGCACGGATCACGGGTTTCCCGCTTTCAAAGGCATAGCCGTATGGAATCGTCCTGTTCTTCAAAGTGAAAACACCGCCTTTTTTCCGGAATCGTTTCCGTCAGGCAAAGATCGCCGTACAGACAGAATGTTATCTGCGCATTGCTGTCTACAACGATCTTCTCCACGATCTGCTCGAAGAGATCCCCGTCGAATTGACTGTTCGGCTCGTATTCCGAAATAATGTCATTCAAATTTTTCAGAGCCGCCAGTTGCTTATCCTCTTCGTTGGAGAATTGTCTTCGGCGCTCCTTGCGCAATTCCGTGAGTTTATTGTTTATCTCGGCAAATTTCTGCGCATAGTCCGTATCATTCAGCGCACCGCTCGCGTGCAACCGCGACATGACAAGATTTTTTGCCGACAGGTCCGCTATTTCTTTATCTATTCTGCCGACAATGCCCTGACTTTGGATCTGTTCGCTTTGTACCTGTTCCAGTTGTCCGATCAGCTCGCCGAGTATTTCTTTTCGGTAGGCTTTCAGTTTATACAGCATATCGGTAAAGGCTTCCTGCACCGCGTCTTCCCATACCCTGCGGCTTTGGCATTGCGTTTTCAGCGACGCACGGTTTTCGCAATGCCAATAGGTCTTGCCCCTTAATTTCTGCCTGCGGAATGTGCCCCCGCAATCGGGACACCGCAGTTTGCCCGAAAAGGGAGATTTTTCGCCGCGGCAGTTGCCGTTTCCTTTCCTCGAATTTAACAATGCTTGTACCGTATCGAATGTTTCGCGGCTTACTATGGGCGGGTTTGCGTTTTCGACGTAATATTGTTTCTTCTCCCGTTTATTTCGTTTTTGTCTGCGCGGCAGAACCTCCGTGCGGTACTGTTTTTGCAGCACCGCATCTCCCTTATACCGTTCGTTCGTCAGAATATACCTTACAGCCGTCAGATGCCAAACCGTATAGCCGTATCTTCGGGGACGCCCTCTGCATTCAGCCGATTGGCGATCGTTTGCAGTCCGTTTCCCTGCAAATACATATAGAATATCTTGCGGACGACTTCCGCCTCGTCCTCTTTTACGATCAGTTCTCCGTTTTTTTGATCAAACCCGTATGCCGCAAACGTACAATTAAAATCCCCCGTTTTCATTCTCTTTTGTATGCTCCAACGCACATTCCCCGATATGGCTTCGCTCTCTTGCTGCGCCGCCATACCGGGGAATGTTACGAACATTTCGCTGTTCAGTTTATCCGAGTCGATATCCTTATCTTCAAAATAGATGCTCACGCCGAATTCTTTCAGCATCCGCATCATATGCAGCAATTCTTCTGTATTCCGTGCAAAGCGGGAGATGGATTTGCAGATGATCCGATCTATTTTTCCCATTCTGCAATCGCGGAGCAATCGGTTCAGATCGTCGCGCTTTTCCATATCCGTTCCCGTGATTCCTTCGTCTGCATAGACGTCGACCAATTCATATTCCGGATGCTCTTTGGCATAATTCGTAAAATACAAGATCTGCGCCGCAAGCGAGTGTTCCTGATCTTCCGATTTCGTCGACACCCTGCAATACCCGGCAAGTCGGATCTTTCGTCGCTGACGATCCGCCTGCGGCGTTATGTCGATTATTTTCAACTTTCCCTCCTTTGCACAGAAAACCGCGCGGATTCTTGTTTGGACAAATAATAGTACCAGCAATCGAAACAGTCCGGCAAACCGAGTGCACCACTCTGAAAAATTGCCTTCCTTATATATTATAGTATTTTTTGCTGACGCTCTTGATCCTCTCGAATTCCTGCTCACTGATCAATTCCATTTTAAGGAGTATTTTCAGCAAATGAACGCTGTAAAAGAACGCCGCGTTTCTCTTGTCCTGTCCGCGGTTCATAGGCTCATCCCCTGCTCCGGCGGAGACGGTTCCGCGTCCAATATTTCCGGTAAAAATGTCTTTGCTAAAAATTCTTTATCTTCGGGATCGATTCGCGCAATAAGGCCTTTTTCCTCGTATATCAGTTTTTTGTCGTTCTCTTTTATGAAGTTGATCAGGGAGGCTAACTTTGTCTTATCTCTTGAAAGATAAGACAAACTCGGACAAATGATATAGTCAAACGGTGTTTGCGGCTGTACCGCAAAAGCACAGGATATCGCAAACTTGATGCCTATGTCATCCCCCTGTGCGATCGTCGCCCCGACGATGCTGAATCCTTTGCGTTCATAATTCTCCTGAATGGCTTTGAGTTTTTTATCGATCGCTTCTTCTGCGACAGGTTTGCTTGTCCTATAAAATATCCATGCCCGGCGGTCTGATGCGGTATTCGATATATCTTCGTTGATTCGAAGCCTTATGCTTGTTCCTTTTCCCATTTTATCAATGCCTCCAAATATTGGATTCCGAAACTGACGACAATGGCACGGTCGACCGATTCCATCGTCTGCTTGTCCAAACTGCCGACAAATTCCGTAAGACGGCTCTTATCGATCGTGCGGATCTGTTCGAGCAATATGATGCTTTCTCTTGTCAGCCCCTTCGTTTGAATAGTTATATGCGTCGGAAGATTTGTCTTACGCGGACTGCTCGTGATCGCTGCAACGATCGTCGTCGGGCTGTGTCTGTTCCCCGTATCGTTTTGCAAGATCAAGACGGGGCGAAGCCCGCCCTGCTCGCTCCCGATGACGGGATCAAGTTCCGCATAATAAATATCGTTTCTTTTTATCTCTTTCATCTTTGGTCTCCCGATAAGTAAAAAGCGGCCGCAACATTTCTGTAAACGACCGCTCTGTATCAATCGTTTTTTGTAGTCCGAACTTGTCCCTGACTCCCCCGAACATTAGGGTTTGCGCATCTTCCGGCCATGCCTTTGGCCTCATAGGTTTTTCACCTCTCCGTGGTTCTCACCGAGGCGCCCTCTTTGGTTGCGACGGCTCACGGGGATCCCCCCGCTTCAACGCTCGACCGATCGACCGGGCGCAAGTATCTTTGATGCTTCTGCCTGTTATCGCCTGCGATACGGATTGCGCCGTATCGCATGGATCCTTTCGGCACGGTTTGCCACGCGCCCGATCCGTTTGGCTTGCCCCGTTCGGGGACGGCAGAAGGAACGTAAAAGATGCGAAGTTTATTCAGTTTCGGAGACCATAGAAAAAGCCCCTCACTTTCCTTGCCGAAAAATGAGAGGGCCTACAACCATATTTTTCAATTTTCTATTATTATTTCAGTTTTATTTCTTAATAGGGCACACTAAAAATGGAATGCACTTTACTACTAACTATATAACATGAAAAATCCCTGCAGGCACATACAATTTATAAAACGCTTTACCTGTTGGTACTATTCCATTTTTTATTTAGAAGATGATACCTATAACGCAGTACCTTTTTGTAATGCTTAAATCTTTTTTCATAATATTTTCCCCCTTTTTTTTATTCACTCTATTATTTCTATAATAATATCATCTATGCGAGCTTTTGCATAAAATGAGTCTCCGTCACCGATGTTGTGACTAGGCGCATTGATGTATAAATCGAATTTATAAACCCCTACATCCGTAAAATTTCGATTGGTTTCTGCACCTTCTACAATTTCTACATTACCTGCATACCCATCAACAGACAACGTAGCAATCAAAAGTTCCGGATGCTCGGGATCATATGCCTTAAAATATTTAGGCCTTTGCCGCTCGCCGTTGTACTTATAAACATATCTCTTATTCATTTCATAAGAAATGCAGTTTTCATCCGGAAGGATCTCTATGATCGGCACAGGGCGCGTATCCGGCTCTTCTTTGACCGTTATGTTCAATTTGAAGATCACGTCCAAGCCGTCAGAATCTTGATAGATCTGCTGTATCTGATACTGCCCCGGTTCATCCAAACGAATTGTATTTTGCCTGAAACTGATGAGGGTTTGCTGCAAACACTTTTCACCGTTTTCGTAATATGCTTCCGCAGTAAACTTCAAATCGTCGCTCTTGTATTCATATTCCAAGTCTTTTTCGTGCGTTGTATTGTCTTTGCCGAGATAAAACACATTCCCCTGATTGTCAGAAACTTGCAGGTAAATGAACTGCAGAGAGTTTTCTCTTCCGTTTTCATCACTCTGGCATCCGACAAAACAGCCGAACATACCGAAACAGAATACCGCCGCGAGTAAGTAAATAAGGATTTTTATCAAATAGTTTCGTTTCGTCATAGTAAACTCCTTTTTTTGCATATTAAAATAAAAAGCACAGCATTATCTTAATTGATAAGTCTATATTAAGCCGCTTTACCGATTGATGTGTTTTATATTATTTTTATGGTCAAAACGATAAAGTAACGCGCAAAAAATATCTATTTATGAAAATTGCGTAAAAACCCCCTATTTTTATTATAGCATACTGATTTGTTTTTGTCAATAAAGCCCATAAATATTAAAAAAATATGTTCTTTTATTGATTTTTTAATAATATTCCATGATATCCACGCTTATTTTGCCCCCACGCTTTATTATATCTTGATCTCAAAATCAGAGAAAGGCCTCTAATTTTCATAAGAAAAAAGAGGCCTTTAACCTATGTATTATTTCTCAATTATGCTCTTCAGTTTTTCACGAATTTTCTTGATTCGCTTGCTGATTGCCTGTTGTGAAATCCCGTACTTCTTTGCAAGTTCGCTTTCTGAAATATCCTTATAATAGTGAAGTGTTATTAAAATACACTCGTCATCGGTTAATTCCGAAAGTGCTGTTCGCAGTTTTTCTGTAAAATATCGAGCCTGCACTTCTGCCTCTACATTGCTATTTGGATCGGAAAGAATATCTTCGCCGTTGAATTCATCCGTCGTGAGTGCGTCATATGAAAACGTGCCAAATTTTTTAGCACGTTCATCTATGTACCGCTGACGGCGCTTTTCCTTATAATAAGATATATACTCTTCCTCTGTCACCTCCATAAGCATACCGTGCAGGGAAAGAAACCGTTTCTCGCGATAACTTTCATCTTCCTGCTTTCTGCAATTGAATTCCTCGTAAGGCATTTCTATATATTTGCCTTCCTCTAATATATATACCTTTTTAGGTGTGTATTTCACCGTTTTATCCTCCTGTTTCGGTTTTTGAATATTTTGAATCCAAAAACCGGACAGGAGGCGCGCGGATCGGCGCATATAAAAAAGCACACGATTTCAAACATGACTTATTCGTTTGAATCTGTGCGCTTTTTAGTTTTAATTCATATAAAATATGGTTTATCAATTCACCATTGAAGTAAAAAAAGGAATCCCATGTTTTCCCGATAAACAGCTGAAGATATTTTCTCTCTAATCTTCCCTTTCCCTCTTATCATAATTGCCGCTTATCAAAAGCAGCAAACAAATGTTATCCCAACGCATAAAAATTACCCCACCTCCTTAAAGTAGGAAGCGGGGTAATTTATTTGGTTCCTATATGACAAGACATTCCGACATACCACTTTTTTTATTTTGTCGGGATTTGTCATCCGTATTTCATTTGTAGATGAACTAATAGTTCATCATATTTGAATTATTGTGCCATTTTCAAGATGAACTATTCGTTGTAAAATAGTGTATGAGGTGAACTGATGGTACATATTAAAAATGAAATGCTCGGAAACGTCATTAAAGAAGCCCGGCAACGTTCCGGATTGACTATGGAAGAAATTGCAGACCGTATAGGGATTACGCCTCGGTATTTGTACCGCATCGAAAACGAAGGTAAAAAACCGAGTTTTGATATCCTCTATGCTTTGATCCGCGAACTGTCCATTGCCCCCGATCTGATCTTTTATCCCGAAAAACCGGCAAAAGATGCAGAGGTGGAAGAACTTATCCGTAAACTATATAGATGCGACCAACATTCTTTAGATGTTATACAAGCAACTGTCGATGCATTGTTGCATAACTCCGATAAATAATCTGCTTTTGAGCAACCATAGACATGGTTGCTCTTTTGTCTTGGCCCCCTTTTATTATATTATTGCACGAATTCGTTATACGAGTGATAAGGCAAACTCTCTGCGGAAATCAGCTCCTGCATTGCGCTGACAAACACATTGTATTATATTTTCACTCACTCGATCGACATGAATACTTGAACGATCGTCAATCGTAGACAACTTGTCTATATCCCCATTCGGATTTTTAATTATCTATAAAATCAAAAGTTATTTCATCAAAATATTTAGAAAACTCACGGAACGCCCCCTTATAATCTCCAGGTATTTCGCTCATATGATGAATATAGGGGCCGTCGATCAATTTTCGTTCTAACTTAGGGAGATCTTCAAATTGAGCCCATAGATAAGTTCCGAACGTTTTTGGTCCGTCTGTTGTATGAAATTTGTCACAAAAGAGATAATAATTCCCTGCATCTGCTTGAAAACGAGCAATCGTATATTCTCCCTCTTTCCCCTTAAAAGAGGGTTTTGTATTATAAAGATACGGTTTTTCGCCATTTGCACAGTTGCTCAACGGGAAAACGCCGCAATGCCAAAGAAGTTCTGCATTGTCATTTTCCGGATGACGACAAGTAAACTCTCCCTGTAACGGTACAGCTTTCCCCCTGGCTGCAGATAAGAGCAATACGTTTGTTATAGTCATATGGATATCCCATTCACATGTGACGTAAATCCCTTCATCTGCCAACAAACTCATTGCAAGACAGGGATTTGCCCCCCATCCCACTGTAATACCTGTCCAGCATTCACTGCTAATAATATTGCAATGATTCACTTCCGCCAATTCACGGTAATAGTATACGATCGTAAGCATTTTTTTGAGGGATATGTCATCAAGATTACCGCAATCAAATTTTCTTTTTAAATAAATAAGGTCTGTTTCCACTTCATTTTGCTTTTCATCATATAATCTTTGCAAATCATGTACTGCATCAGCAAGATTAACGGTCGTAATATCTATACCGAATTTTTCACACAACTCCAATTCGTTATACATGATACTCTTAAAAGGCTTAACACGTGTTCCGACCTGCAAAATGCGCATATCTTTAAAATTTTTAACCATAGTGGCAACACTTAAAAATTGTTGGAATCCCTCATGAAACGACTCTGCGCCAAGGTCGCAATTTTCAATGTAGGAAAACTTGATATTATTCCTGCGCAGTTGTTTGCTAATAGCAAACAATCCGCATTGCGTATCCGTATAGCGGATATTATTTGCAAAATTTCGGTCGCGCGGACCCCAAAGCAACGTAGGTACCCGCAGCTGTTTCGCCACCAATCCTGCACAAGTTTCTTGTCCAAAATTGCAATTAATGATAAAGAGAGCATTGATTTCCTGTTTTTTGAAATAATTGATAACTTTATGACAGTCGCTTTCCATATATAAAAGTCCGTCGTCATTGAGAAAGTCTATGTCCACAAACTGCGTTAAATCGTCGCTGAACTTTTCTTTAATATATTTCAAACACTCTCTTTTGTTTTCAACCGCATAATCACTCTGAAAAATTCCAATACGTTTGGGCGGTTCTTTAATATATCGCCTAATAGGTAACAATCCGATTTTGAGTTTATAATCCAACATATTTATTCACCTCTTTTAGGAATTTATTCACATCACTTTTATCCGGCAGTATATTATGTATACCGACAGACATACATTTCATTGCAGCGACGGCACTTGCCCTTTTGCAACACTCGGAAACGGACAGCCCGTCGGAATGGTATGCAAGGAACGCCCCATGAAAAACATCTCCAGCTCCATTGCTATCTTTACAATTAACGTTAAACGCACTGAATCTTGTCGGTTTTTTTCCGTCGAAATACACTCCTCCACGCGCCCCTTGCGTAATTACAAGCACTTTAGGGGAATAGGCTTTATACAACCGTATCATTGCATCTTCGGCTGTACGCTCCCCTGTAAAACCGATAGCCCACTCTTCGGACGGTATAAGGACATCACAATAAGGCACGAGATCTTCGATCCCTTTATATAATCCTCCCGCATCAAGACTGACTGTAATGCCATTTGATTTTGCAAACTTTGCAGCAGCGAGGGCGCCATTCAAATAGTTTCCGTCCAAATGCAGTATGTCTGCTTTTCGAAGGGCTGTAAAATCGATATTTTCTTTCAAGTCGGGTACATTCCCTCGTTCAAATACACAGGTTCGGCTGCCTGACGTTTGAGAAAGTAATATATAAGATGTAAACACACGATTGCCCACTCTTCGAATATGCCCAGTTTCTACTCCGCAGTTCGAAAGTTCCGCCTCAAGAAAATCTCCATCTTTTCCGACAGGAATCGCCCCGAGATATTCTGCAGCCGCCCCTAATTTTGCCGCAGCCACAAGCGCATTCGATACAGGGCCTCCTCCCGTTTTTATGACGGAATCAGCTTTATTTTTCGTATCTTCTGTCGGATAAACGGGACAATAGATCAATGTGTCGAGAACACATGCACCGATTGCGGCGATACGTTTCATGCTTTTTTATCTGCCCCCAATAATATGATTTTTTCTTCAGCATATTTTTTAACTGCTGCGATCGGTTTCTTCATAAATAAATCAATTGCGTAAATACTGCGATCGACTGTAAAAACATTATCTAAAAAGGCATAACAAAGATCTGTTCCGAAATTTACTTTGCGAATACCGCGCTTTACCGCTTCACGCACCTGATCATCTGGAACTCCGCTGCCACCGTGCAACACGATAGGAACGCCCGTCGCTTCCTTTAATTCCGAGATTCGTTCGAACGCAAGTTGGGGCGGTTGCTTGTATCGTCCATGCGCCGTACCGACCATCGCAGCCAACGAACAAATCCCTGTTCTTGCCACATATTCCGCCGCGGCATCCGTTTGGGTGTAATGATTTGAAACACCGTCTTTTGCTGAACCAATATGTCCAAGTTCTCCTTCAACGCTGACGCCGACTTGCGAACACATACGCACAACAGCCGAGGTAGCTGCAATATTTTCCTCAAAAGGTTTTTCCGAATTATCTATCATGATACCGGTAGCTCCGCTGCGCAGTGCAATCATCACTTCTTTCTCTCCTGCGCCGTGATCGAGATGCATACATACGGGAACTTTCGCCTTCGATGCGGCATGCAGGATAATGGGAGCAAGAAATTCTATATTTCCCTCCGTTGCCAATCGACTGTAAAATTGCATAATAACAGGTGCACAAAGCGCTTCTGCTGCCATTACAACCCCCATCACTGTTTCCATATTATATACATTGAATGCAGGAACGGCATAGCCGCCACGCTCGGCTCCATCCAATATTTCTCTAAAACTAATAAGCATTTATACCCTCCGAAAAAATTATAATGTCATCACTATGCCGAAATCGGCGAAGTCAAAGATTCTGGCATATCTATCCTGATTGACTGCAATAATCGTACCCGCATTTTCCACGGCGCACAAATGCTGGACGGCACCCGAAATGCCGAACGCCACATAGACCTTCGGGGCGACCGCCAGCCCCGTAAGCCCCACCTGGCACGCATACGGCAGCAGCCCGTCGTCCACGACCGCCCTCGAACAGCAAAGGCGCGCGTTTCGTTTTGCCGCTGCGTTTTTGATTTTTTCGAGCGCGTTCTCTGCGCCGCGGCCGACAGAAAACACGATGTTGTCTGCGCCGCCCGCCGTGCGGACCGTCGCCATCGTTACCTGTGCGCGGCACTCTATCTTTGCCGTGATATTGCCTCCTGCCGCAGGCCGGGTCATCAGCAACCGTTCCCCGTCCGTTTCCAGCCCCGTGCAGTCCGCGCACAGCCCCGCGTCCAAAAAACCGGCGACTTGCGGGGCGAGTACGCGCATCAGTGGTTCGTCCGACCAAAGCACGATTTTTGCATCGCACTCTTTTATTTCACGCGCAATTTCCTTCGCACTCTTTCCTGCCGCGGGAATTTCCTCCGCACATTCCGCGATGCATTCGGTTTCCATGCGAACGTTTCCGATATAAAATGCCTTTTTAAGTTTCGGTCCGCCGTACGTCGCGGGCGCTTTTTGCTCTCTTTGCAAAGATTCCGCGATCACCTTATCCAGTTCGGAAGGAAGGATGAATGTGCACTTTCTTCTGCCAGACACATTTTCGAAACTTTGGATCACGCGTGTAGGCGAGCCCTTTTGCCCGCATTCTCCGGCGGTAAGCCGCAGTACGTCGTTCCCTATGATTTCAATGGGTGAGCATTTTGAGCGGATGGACGGAAACCGCAATGTTGCCATGCGCTCGAACGTTACGACCTGCCCGCCCGTCAATTGCGATTTGCTTCCTCCGCGCAGACAGACCGTATTTCCCGCGATCTTCATCACGGACGGTACGATTTCAAATCCCAACAGTACGGAAAGGCAGGGCGGCACCTGTGCCGTGTCCCCGTCCACGCTCTGCCGACCGCAAAACACGAAGTCGGGCTTTTCCTTCTTTATGAACGCCGCGAGCGTCTTTGCCGTCGCCAGCGTATCCGCGCCCGCATAGGCGGGATCGGTCAAAAGCACGGCGCGTACGCCCAGGCGGGTGAGCTGCGAAAGCTTTTCCGCCGTACCCGGCGGCGCCATGGTTACGGCGGTGATGTGTTCGCACCCGCTTGCGAGCGCGCATTCGAGTGCAGCACCGTCGAACGGGTTCAGGTCCCCGCCGCAATACTTGACGGCGACGATGATCTTTTTATCCTTCATAGGAAAGGCTCCCGAAAAACTCGGCTGTCTTTTTATAGCGGGGATATAACTTTTCATAGACGGCGGCATTTTTTGCTTCCGGCACTACAATGCCCGTACGTTTGCAGCACTTTTCTGCTGCCGCCTGTAACGAAGAGAAAAAACCCGCTGCTACCCCCGCGCACATTGCCGCACCGAAAGACGAATCGCTGTTCTCTACCGTGACCAACCTCAAGTTGAGCGCGTTCGCCGTGATCTGCCGCCACAGCGCACTCTTTGCCCCGCCTCCGAGGATAACGCCGCTATCCGATATCGGGTATCCTTTCTCTTTCAGATAGCGCAGGCAATCTTTCAGCGAGAGCGCTACGCCCTCCATGACCGCGCGGGCAAAGTGCGCCTTGGTATGCGCGGCGGAAACGCCCGTAAATCCTCCACGCAGAGCAGGATCGCCGTACGGCGTTAGTTCCCCGTTCAAATACGGGTGAAACAGCAGCCCGCCGCTGCCGGCGGGGATATTGCCCGCCGTTTCGTCGAACGCCGCATAGTCCCCGCCGAACGTATCGCGGAACCAGCGCAGTGATGCCGCGCAGGACTTTGTCGCCGTTCCCGGATAATACAGCCCCTCCGCCACATGCGAATAGCTGACAAGCTGCTCGTCCGCGACGAGCGTATCCGTTACCAGACAGATGCGCCCCGCCGTGGCGAGCTTGATCGTCATATCCCCTCTTTTCACCGCGCCTGCGGCAAACACTTCCATCGCCGTATCCGTCGCGCCGCAAATCACGGGTGTGCCCGCGGCAAGCCCGCTGGCCTTTGCTGCATTCGGCAATATTTTCCCCGCCTCGTCCAACGGCCGCACGAGGCGCGGCAGGTTTTCATTTGTCAGCCCCAGCATTGCAAGATAGGGCGCCGACCAGCATGCCGCGTCAAAGTCGTAGAACATGCTCCCCTGCGCTTCGATACAGTCGGTCACAAAATCGCCCGTAAAGCAGTGCCGCACATAATCTTTGGCAAAAAGGATACGCTTTGTCCTGGTCCAGATCTCCGGCTCGTTCTCCTTCACCCACAAAAGCTGCGGGAGCGTCCAGATCGTATCGGGGCAGTGCTTGAACCGTCGGAATATATCTGCTCCGTATTCTTTTTGCAGCCGTTCCGCCTGTTTGCGGCTGCGCGTGTCCGTCCAATAGATCGCCCTCCGCAAAACGTGGAACTCTTCGTCCAAAAGCACGGCAGTGTGCGTCGCCGCGTCGAAACAGACACAAGACACCTCTTCACCGCGCACGTTTGCGCTTGCAAGAACGCTGCGGATGTTGCGACATGCCGCACTGTACCAATCGCGCGGATCCTGCTCCGCCATGCCGCCCTCGCCGTATGCCGTGGGATACTCCGTCGTCGCCGTCGCCACGGCTTTCCCTTCGGCGGAAAGTAGTGTCGCTTTACTCGCTCCGCCCCCGAAATCTATGCCCAGTACATACCTCATATCATTTGCCGTTCTTCGCCGTATAACTCTCGTTGATCCACTTGTGTTCTTCCTGTGTCGTGCTGAAAAGCCCCCGGTTGTTCCCCGCCATGATCCACAGGCAGTAGCATCGATATCCGGGCGCGACCGCGCAGGGATGATACCCCTTCGGGATCTCTACAAAATCGCCCGTACGGATCTGGTATGCCTCATTGATGTCACCCTCTTTGGAATACACCATCTGCACGCCAAAACCCTGCGGCTTATCGAACTCAAAATAGTAAACCTCATCCAGTGCGCCTTCAGCAGGCATATCGTCGACATCATGTTTATGCGGCGGGAAACTCGCCCAGTTCCCATCTTTCACCCAGAATTCACCGATGTACAGCCGCTGTGCCTCGCGCCCTTCGTCCAAATTGAATGCGGCGAACCGTTCGAACGGGCCTTCCCCGAGCGTCTTGGTGCGCACCTCTTCGGCATCGATGCGGTATGGCAGTATCGCCTTTTCCGCCGGCGCCTTTGCTACACAGATCCGCACGTCACCGCCGACCGCCGTGACGGTAAACGGAGTATCTTTCCCGATATATACGCCCTCCGCTACGCCGTCAAACGGAGTCTTCCGCTTCCCGACTCTTTCAAAACAGAACCCGTTGCCTTTCACCGTACATGTACCGCTCAATAGCAAGAGCACGAATTCTTTACCCGCTTCCGATATAGAACAGCTCTTGCCTTCGGCAAGTTTGAGCATATCGATCTCTTCATACGTCAGAACGCTGTTCCTCGCCGTGATGATACGCTCGTACCCGTATTTTTCGGCATAACTCTTTTTCAGATCCATTTCTTTCCCCTCACTTCACATTTTCAAGAACCATCTCTTCCGCAGAGAGTACGCGAACCGCTTTGTCGCCGAGCGCGCGCAGCTGTTCATACTCCGCCGGGCTCTCTGTCACCACTGTCTCCGCGCCGATATTTTTCGCATTCTCCAACCTGCGCCGCGACACTTCGCGCATCGCCGCGGGCATGTATTCGTTCATGATGAGATTGCCCGCCAAAAAGGTATCTTTCCCGCAACAGAGCATGTCCCTGTTTTCGCCGCATTGCGCGACAATTTTGCGCATGCTCTCCGCATTTTCCAACTCCCGCGCACTATGAAAACTGTCCTGCACGGTATATGCGCGTTTTGAGCGGCACACCTTCAATTTCTTCTCCCCGATCAGCCAGAGAAGATAATTTGAAAAACCGACAATCTCCGCCGTGACCGCGATCCCCCATTCCTTGTACTGCCGCTTGATGAAAGAGAGGTCTGCCGGATCGTATACGATCACTTTTTTATAGCGGTTGAGCTGCGCCGCGCACTCCTTCGCCGCCGATTGCGTCTCCGCCGTGTTGCCCGTCAGAAACCACATGGCATACCCGCTCTCCGGCTCCTCTTTCGGGCAATCGTATCGTATACCCGCCTTGTCCAAAACGGCTGCCGCATTTTTGCAGGAAGCGGGGCTTTTATACCGCGCGTCCTGCCCAAGGTACAGCAATACCTCCGCACCGATTTCGCGCTCAGGGAACCCTTTTGAAAGTGCCGCGCCGTATACGTTGCCCGTCTTCTCCTTTGCCTCGAGCATCTTTTCTATGTATGCGGGAATGACGCCCGCTAACACCGCATCCGTCTTCGCCTCCTGTATGAACATGACGGGATCCCAACCCGTGACGCACTCCTTGACGCACGCGCCGCAGAGAGAGCATTCGTAAATGTTGTCTATAATATTCTCCATTTTCTCCGCATCGCGTACCACAAGCGAAAGCCCAAGTGCTCTTGCCCGCGCCGTGTTGCGCTCCTGCCCCGTGGCGTTCCCGATCGGGCAGATATGCCTGCACATCCAGCAGAACCTGCACGCATCGATATGCATGCGCGCCTTTTTTGAAATATTCATCCTTCCGCCCCTCCTTACAGCCCCAATTTATACGGGTTCATGATGCCGTTCGGATCGAGGCTTTTTTTTAACCCTTCGAAAACCTGCATCGCGGAGCCGTATTGTTCTTTCATCAATCTGCCGAGTTTGATCCCCACGCCGTGGTGATCGTTGACTACCCCGCCGTTTTCGATCGCCGTTCGTACCCCCAGCGTCCACACCGCGTTGTGCAGACGCATCGCTTCCTCGGGATCTTGCGGCACGTCCTTCCCTTCGATAATAAACCGGTCGTAGATCATGCACCCCCATTCATACCAATGCGAAAAATGCGCGATGAATTTCGCCTGCGGAAAATTGCTTTCCACCGCCTTTTTCATTGACCAATAAATCTTTTCGATCTTATCGTACGGCGCGATCGTGTCCATCGTGCCGAACATCTGCGGCAAGTCCATCATGTTTCCGGGATAGAAAAATGTGATCTTTTCTTTCCACCACTTTTCTCCGTACCCGCTGCCCAGATCTTCCGCTCCGTACTTTTTGAATGTGTCGAGCAGGATGCGCTCTTCGACATCTACCAGCTCTTTCACGCCCTCGTACGCCACGTTCATGAACGCGCCGGGTTTCTCTACCCCCACGATCTTTTTGATGAGGCTTGCTGTCTCCGCATCGTCGTATAGGCGCATGACAGACGGTTTGAATTTTTGCAGAATCTCTCGCCCGGCCATAAACGCGCCGTGCATATCCTTGAACAGAAATCCGCGGAACCTGCGCGTTTCCGGCTGTTCATATATGCGCATCTGCGCCTTCGTGATGATACCGTACGTCCCTTCGCTGCCGATGAAAATTTGGTTGAGATCCGGCCCCGCCGCATGCTTGGGCGCGGGAGAAGTTTGGATGATATCTCCGTTCGGCAATACTACTTCCATTTGCAGGACCATATCGTCGATCTTCCCGTATTTCGTGGACACTACCCCGATACCGCGATGTGCCAAGAACCCTCCCACCGTGGAACAGGTCAGCGACGAGGGATAGTGCATCGTCGCGTACCCACGCTCGTTCGCCGCCCATTCGAGATGCTTATAGATCGTGCCCGCGCCGCACTCTATGTACATTCCCTCTTCATTGATCTCATAGATCTTGTCCATCCGCTTTGTGTCAAGCAAAATGCCGCCGCAAACCGGGATCGCCCCGCCCTGCGTGCCTCCGCCCCCACCCCACGTCGTGATGGGTATCTTATAATAGTTTGCGATCTTGACTACTTTGCTCGTCTCCTGCGCATCTTTCGGGGAAACGATAAAATCTGCCTCCGGCATTCGCCGCCCCCTGTCCGCCCACATGCGCGAAAGCCAAAAATAGTCTACGCTGTGCGTCAGTTTATCGATCTCACGGACAGAACAGTTCTCGCGACCTACCGCGTCTTCCAACTCCGTCAATATTTGTATCTTTATAAATCTTTCCATTTCGGTCTCCTTTCCGCCGTCATTGCGCTAAAAAACTGAACCTTATTAAACAAATACTTTTGTAGTTCATATTTACTAATGAATTATTTATCTTATGCAATATCAAAGGCATCTTCTAAAGTCGTGCCATAACGAAGGTCGGTTATATACGTATAACCTGCAGTCTTTTTTCTGATCCATAACGCAATGCCGAACTGTGTTATATTGCCTCCTTCCGTTATGATATCTTTCAGGTGATATACTTCACTTTTATCGGACATGGCAAGATATACACCGAACGTCCCGGATTCTTTCTTATAATTTGCAATCAAATACAGCCCCGTCAATTCTTCCGACGGAACTTTATATCCTTCATCATCATCGGCGTTTATTAACCGATCATACACTGCAGGCAACTGTTCGGCGAGATCTCCCCCGATGGTCCCTTCCTGCGCCAGGCGTAAAGAAAAGCAATGGTCGCTGTTCTTCCAAACCAATAATAAGTTATATTCTCTATCCTCAACCATAAAGCGATATCCCACGCCATAATTTTGAGCCCCAAGATTGAAATTTGGTGCAAGTGTAATTTTCATTGCAAACCATGCGTCCTCTTTGAGCGTGGTATTGATCGCACGATAATATTCATCGTATGTTTCCACATTTACATCGTCAGCCATAATGGGCAAATCATTAAAAACACCTTCGAAAAAGACATTACCGCCCTCAAAAAAGGAGGAAAATTCAAATATCTGACTTGTCGTGGATGAGTTGGCGTCAAACTCGCCGATCGGTAACCAGTAATTGGCTATTTTTACTTCGACATCATATGTTTCGTTCGGGATTTCTTTAAACACGGCTACATTCTTTTCAACTTTTGAATGATACACTGTACCAGTATCGTTAATTAAGCGGACTTCCATTCCGTTAACATGATCGGATGCGGAAAATAAAATATTGGCTTCAATAGTTGCTGACGTTCGGCATGCCGCAAATGAAACCATAAGTATAACTGTCATAAAAATCGCCAGAATTCTCTTTTTCATATTTACCATTCCTGTTGATATTTTTATATGAAAAATTAAGCATTCCGTTGCGTCGGCAAAATATTTTGCCGACGCAATGAACTCTTTAAAAGTGACTTTATGTTATTTGAGGTCTTGAACTAATCATATCAATCCTTCGATAAACTGTGCCAAATATTTTCCGGCCGCACGATGACCTTCCACCGTCGGATGCGAACCCGCGCCTTCTAAATTGGACGGAAGTTTGCAATAACTTGCCTCGCCATCGAACTGTTCGACTACGGCCGTAATGCCGCTGTCGATACCGTAAGCCCTGCCCATCATCCCGTAACAAAGGACAAAATGCGCATTCGGATAACTGATTTTCATTTCATTCAGCATAGAAAGATAATCCGCGGTAAACTGCTCTGTGGAATAGTTGCTGACATTGGAATCGTTCGTGCCCAGGTTGATCACGACAAAATCCGTGTCCGGATCGACGGGATAATCGACACGATGAAGCGTCGAATACCAATGCCATATGCTGTACATTGTGATCTCTGAGCCATAAAAATGCGGCGCTTTTACGGTTATTCCGCCATATCCTACAAAACTGCCTTTCGCTCCAAGTTCCTGCGCAGCAAAAGCCGCATACGTCTGCGTACCGTCAGAGTTGCCGACGGTAATGGCATCCGAAGAATTTGCAGAAAGATTTCCCTGCCCCGCTGTAATCGAATCACCGTAAAAATCAATTTTCAACACATCATCCGTTTCCGTTGCACGTTCTAAAATACGGCAATTTTCGCCCGTAAAGACCTGCATCACAGTAAAAGAATATGTTGTATTTCCGTAACGCTGTTCTGTCGCTTTCAAAATACGAATGGTATGTTCACCTTCTTCAAGCCCGGACGCAAATGTGTAAGTGCGCTCCACCGGTAAACCGATGGGAACGCGCGTGCCTTCCTCATCCCCGTCGAGATAATAGCGAATGTATTGCACCGTTCCGGAGGAATTATATATTTTCATTTTAAATTCCGTGCCGTAGAATGCAAACGCTACCCCAGAATTTACGTTATCAATTACCAATCCATCGCTGTTTTCATACACACGCCCATATGTTTTAACGCCTTTTTCAGTAAGTATTTCATCGCCGTTCGCGACTCCGAGCACATTGACCGTAAGAGTATCCGACGCGTTCTTACATGACACGGTAACCGTCGCAGTTCCGCCGCCAACGGCATTTATCTTCCCCTCTTCGATCGCTACGACGTCGGGATCGGAAGAAGCATAAGACAAATATGCATGATCGGCGTCTGCTCCGTCTCTCGTAAACGTTGCGATCCCGATCTCAATACCGGTATCCCCCTCGATCAGGGACAGAACATCCTCCGCAAGCGCCAGCACATAATTCCCGTCCGGAACGGTTATTTCAGGGGGATCTACAGGGGTTGTGGGGTCGCTCGGCGTTTGGGGGTTTTCCGAAGAATTTTCTCCCGTTTCCCCGCAGGCCGCAAAGGCAGCCAAAAGCACAAGCGACAAAACGATCGCCAAAATTTTTTTCATAATATTTCCTCCTTATAATATTTTTTCAATAAGGCTTAAACCGATCGATTCAGTCATACAGCCATAAATTTCTTTCCATGCTGTCACCGGGATAATATTCCGAGGAGATGGGGATCGGGCGAGAAAACTCCGTATTCAACCGCACTGTTTTGCCGTTTACCGCACTTTCCTCAACTGACTTGATAAACTCCAAAGCATGGCGGCCCATTTCATAAGAAAGCCTGTTCGGCCGCCCCGTACGGATTCCCCAAGCCATATCTGCGGCGCCGATCCCGCGGCAATCTTCACAAAATGGATGTGCCAGGGGAAACTCTGCCCGCGCGCCCGTCGTCTTTTCAATGTATATTTTATCGCCAAAGTTATTTGGGTCGCCAAGCTCCAAGGTTCCCTCCGTTCCGTATATTTTAAAAGAATTTTCCATCACTTGATAATCACTGCCGATCATAAAAGTACCGTATATGCCGTTGCGAAATTCAAAGGCGCAAGCTATCATATTGGGTGTATTTACTTGAAAATTTTCCGTAAAATGTGAATTACGAGGATTCAAATACGGCCTATCCTGTCTGAAAGTCCGCATAAAACCGCAAACCTTAGCGACCGGGCCGAATAGATTAAACATTTGATGCAAATAATAGCCGCCCATGTCATAAGGAATGCCGCCCTGTTCATACATGACAGAAAATTTTCTGCGCATGTCGTCTTCATCGCTTTTAATAAGCTGATAACTGCGCGTAAGCACCGCTGACACGCTGAGCGGTTTACCGATCATACCTTGATCGACCAGCCAACGCGCCGTCTGCTGTGAAGCGCCTAAAAAAGTATCCGGGGCGACGCAAAAACGGACTTTATTCTGGTCGGCAATTTTTTTCAATTCATCCGCCTGTGCAATATCTTTACACATCATCTTTTCGCTGTAACAGTGTTTTTTTGCCGAAAGGACAGCCTTACTTATTTCATAATGAGAGGTGGCATAGGTAAGATTTAAAACCATTTCAATTTTTGGATCATGCAAAATTTGATCGACTGTCATTGCGCGGATATTGTACTTTTCAGCCTGCGCACGCGCCTTTTCCTCTACCATATCGGCACAAGCCATGACTTCTGTAATTGAAAAACGCTCAATCAGGTTTTTAAGATAGATATCGCTGATCATGCCGCTGCCGATAATTGCCGTTTTCACCGGTTCGAATCGCATCATGCAAGTCCTCTCTCACTTAAAAATTTAAAACTTGAACAAACACAATCGAATGGATCACGCCCATAGCACTCATCTTGCTCTATCGCATAGCTTTTAACCCCTTTTTCTTTGCAAAAAGTTAAAATCTCATTCCAATCGAGATTTCCTTCCCCGACAGGGGCAAAACGAATCGGGCGGTCTTCTAACTTTTCCAGCATCGCAACAACCGCATAATCTTTGACGTGAACATAATCAAAGCGATCTTTATATTTCTTTAAAAAATTTACGACTGGAACGCCGCCGCAATGAATCCAGTGCGTATCTGGAATAATTTGGACGAGCTCCGGATCGCTTTCACGCAATAGGATGTCGATGCCCGTTTCCTCTCCGAAACGAATAAATTCAAAAGTATGAAAATGATACAGAAGTTTTTTATGCTGCTTTTTAAATTCGCTACCTACTTCGTTCAAATAATGCGCGAACATTTCATACCCGGCTGCATTTGATGTTAGTCCCCTCGGAATGGAATCGGTTCGTATGTAATCCGTCTCAAACGCATCGCATTGCGAAAGGACATCTTTTGTCCGCTCTTTGATGGAGAGAGCCGGACAGAAAACAGAATCATTCCGCATACCTGTATTTTTAAATACTCTATAAATATCTGAAACATCGGCTCCGCCGGGTACAGAATATTGTACCGTTGAAAATCCGACGTTACGTAATTTTTTTAGAGTTTCTTCAAGGTCGGAATTTGTTTTGGTATAATCGCGTAAAGTGTACATTTGCAAAGAAATTTGGCTCATAATCTCTCCTCCTGTCTCCCTTTTTATGCATCCTTGCTCATCTGAATCTTTCTCCGGTTATAGTATCGAAAAGATAGATATCTTCCATCGAAAAGCTGACATATATATCGTCATCAACAGTAATAGGCCATTTTGCGTCCAATTGCCCGATCATCTTCTGCCCGCCAAGTTCAAAATAAACATTGTATTCCCTGCCCAGCAATTCGCAGAACACGGGTTTTACGCAGACACTGTTTTCAACATGTTTACCGTCGGACTTCTTTTGTATTTTGACCCTTTCCGGTCTTATGCCCGCAATCAAGTCATGATCTGCATCCATGTACGCCTGCAGCTTTTCGTATTTTTCTGCACAAACACTTTTTTCAAAAGAAAATGTATTTGTTGGTTCCTTGTCGCCTCGATTAAAAAGTTTTTTGAACCTTTGCATTATTTTCTTAATGGCTCCGCCGGATTGGCGCTTCTTTTTACTGTCGGAATATTCCCCCGTTATAGATAATAATTTAAGGATTTTTTCCGACGCAGTCTGATCAAAATTTTCATACATTTCCCTAAATTCTTCGATTTTATTTGCATAAAACATATCGTGTTTTTGGGTAAAGTTTTGATCCGTTTTGATTTCGAACGCCCCAAAACTCAATGTGTTTTTTTTACGGTCGAATCGCATGGAAAAAATATTCATAGGAGGCGAGCCAATAAATTTTGCCACAAATAAATTAACAGGCTCATTATAAATCTCTTTCGGTGTACCGATTTGCTGTATAAACCCCTTCGACATGACTACAATACGTGTCGCCATCGTCATTGCTTCAGTCTGATCATGTGTTACATATATAGTCGTCGCATTGATTCTATTATGGAGCTGCACAATTTCACTGCGCATGGACAGCCGGAGTTTGGCATCAAGATTGCTGAGCGGTTCATCCATCATAAAAATCGGGACATTTTTTATAATTGCCCTTCCTAAAGCGACGCGCTGCATCTGCCCGCCGGAAAGTTCCTTCGGCAACTTATCGAGATAGGGCAACAAATCAAGTTTTTCTGCTGTTTCATATACTTTTGTCTTGATTTCATAGCCCGTCATCCTGCGGTCTTTCAGCGTCTCGTTGCCCTGTTCGTCCACCTCGCAGCCCCTTTCGTTGATGCAGATATTTTTTTCTGCGAGAGCGGCGCGTTCCTTTTCGGCTTTTTGTGCAATTATTTCTTTCCATTGGGATATGGCAGCTTCCCCATCGTCTGCAGACACATCATACAAGGAAACAAGCTCTTTCGCCGATTCAAATGATATATCCAGCATGGCAGCCGCCTTTTCAGCAGCTCGCTTGCCACCCTTTTCCCCTTTGGCTGACTCAAGACATGTAGCCAACGTTGCGTAAGAAACGCGCGAAAACAATTGGCCCAGTTCATATTCGACGGCTATCGCTTTATGGACAACGGGAGCAGGGTATTTATTGATCGTGAGCGGAAACGCAATATTATCATATACATTCATTTGCGGATACAGAGCATAGCTTTGAAATACCATCGCCATTTTCCGATCTTTGCTCGGTTTGTAAGTTAAAAGTTCCCCTTCCAGATAAATATCCCCGGCGGTGATATCCTCTAATCCTGCGACCATCCGGAGCGTGGTGCTCTTACCGCATCCGGACGGCCCGACGATGACGACAAACTCGTTCCTTTTGATCTCTAAATTAAAATCGTGTACTGCCTTTTCTCCGTTCGCATATATCTTTTCTAAATGTTGCAGCGATAAAAAACTGTTATTCTGGGAATTTTCCATACATTCTCCTTTATCCCTTAACGCCGGTAGAAGCCAGCCCGTCTATCATTTTGTTCTGCGTAATGATAAATATTATAATAATAGGTATCATCGAAAATACGCTTGTAGCCATGGCGACGCCATTTGCTCCCCACGCATTGCCGCCTGTATAACCTACCAAAGCGATGGTCACCGTATACCAGGCAGAATTTTCTCCGTTTAGAAGCAACTGCGGCCACACTAAATTGTTCCAGCTGCCGACAAACGAAAACAATATGATCAGCATGACTGTTGATCTTGCCAAAGGACACACTATGCGGCGAAATATCGTCATGCTGCTGGCACCGTCGTTTTTTGCGCTGTCAATGATATCTCCCGGAATCGATTTGAAAAAATTGTGCATAAGAAGTAAATTAAATATGCCCGTTATTCCTGGTACTACGATCCAAAAATAGATATAGATATACGCGCCAAAATCGCTGGAAATCTGCATAGAATTGCGTACCGTGGAATAAAGCGCAAAGCTCGGCGCTGTTCCGATCACGCCGGGAACGGCCATCCATAAAAGCAAAAACTTCATCATCGAGTTTCTTCCGGGAAACTTAAGAAAGACAAAAGCATAGGACGTAATCAGATCGAGAATTACCGTGAGCCCTACCGATGCAAGCGTAGACCAAAGAGAATTCAGCATCCAACGAGGCATATTGTCTATCTGTCCGTCTCTGATAATAAAGCCATAATAATGCTTGATCGTCCATTCACTCCAATCGGATGGGAAAAGCTTTTCAGGATGAAGCTGAAGGTCAAGATCGGACTTAAAAGAAGTACCTAACATATATAATAAAGGTATCAGCCAAAGTACCGAAACGACTAAAAGGATAACAAATGACACCGTCTTTTCACGGATAGACGTGCGTTCAGATTTTGTGCGGCGGCGTTTTTCATTTCTCATCATTGTTCTGCGCCTCCTTTATGGAAAGATATGCTTTATTCAAGCAATATTTCTGTGCGGCGGGCGCATGGCGGACTTTCCTTTTCCGATCCCCCATCGCTTTACGCTCAATTATTCCGAATATCATGACAATCAGCCCAAAGACAATTGCACATCCGCACAAATATCCGGTTTGCCGCGCATACACCGTTCCTCCCATTAAATATTCCTGTATAAACATCATAGGAGAAACCTGTATCGCCTCGTTATCGATTTCGTTGAGAACATAGGGCTGCCCATACAAATTCAAATAACCCAAAAGTGTATTAAACAAACATATATTGATTGCAGACTTAATATTGGGCAGAGTAACGTAAAAAATCCGCATCGCTCTTCCACCTCCATCCATTTCGCATGCCTCATAGAGCGCTTTCGGCACATTGCGCAGGGCGCCTGAAAAGATGACGAAGTTAGTCCCCGTCTGCCACCAGATGCTTGCAATAAACATAACTACCCACCGCAATGTATCGCCTGCCCATGGCCGACCGGAAAGCCACTCAATTTCGGTATTCAGCCATGCGTTGATAAGCCCTGAACTATCGCCTGCAAACATGTTGCCAAATATGATACCGATGATCGTGACCGAAACGACGCTGGGAAGATAAATAATGGCGCGGAATATTTTATATCCGGGCGGCCGCAGATTTATCAGATATGCCAACCCCAAAGGAATGATTATGAGAGCCGGCACCGTTACTGCGGCAAACAGCAGCATAGTAGAAAAGGACTCCCAAAATGTTCTCGATATCGGAAGATTGAAGTTAAAAATATTCAAATAATTCCGAAGTCCGACAAAATGACTTTCGTTCGGCATATACGGGTTGTATTGCATGAACGAAAAAGCAATCCCTATCACGGTCGGCAACAACCCAAACACGACAAAGATAATGATATACGGACTGATCAAAGTGAAAGCAAGCAGCGACTCGCGCCGCTTGCTTTTCCTCTGTTCTGCCATTTTATGGACAATATCTTTTTCCATACAAAGCTATACTCCCATATTGGCAAAATCAATGACAGTATTTGCATCGTCTTGCCGCTGTTTGATGCGCGGCGCAATTGTTACGGTAGTATCATCTACAGTATCTGTAAAAAGCCCGCAAAGGTTCGTGATGATCGTGTCATAATATGGCGTCGTACCGATGCAATTAAAATTGTTGATATCGCCATAAAATTTGCCTATATATTCAGAAACATATATCTCGTTTTGATACTCGTCAGAAGCCGTGATGGCATTCGATACGCTTACATGACCGGCTTTGGCCCACTCAACTCCGATGGATGCTTCCGCTGTAAACCAACGCGCAAATTCAAGAATCGCGGCTTTTTCATTGATATCTCTGACCGTTTTTGTCATCGTAAAAAAATGAGAATCGCCGTAAATACTGTTTTTAGCAGGATTATCCGACATAGCGAACCACCCCGCCATCGATGCCCCTCCGAGCACGTTTTCAATCAGTTCCGCCTGGGTAACGCCGATCGTACGGGCATAGTTCCCTATCAGATCCTGCATACTCCAGGGCGTAGCGAAATAAAACAGCCTTTCGCCGCGTATAAACTGGCTGAGCGCATTCGAATTCGCTTCGCCGTAAGCGGCATAGCCCAAATCGATCAATTCACGGATCGACTCGATCGCCGCGGTATAGGCGGCGCGGTTTTCCTCGTTATCATACCAGTTCGTGCGCATGGAGTCGGCGTCATAAAAACTGCCGCCGTTCTGCAACACCGCCGTAGGGAAAACATATTCGATAAAATAGTTTGTTCCCGTCGCCCAAGCAATAGGCAGCCTGCCGTTATTGGAGGAATCTGCTGTAAATTCTCGGCAGACTTCCAGCAGTTCGCTCCGAGAAGAAGGTACCGTATCGCTGTATTTTGCAAGCACTTCTTTATTATAAAACACCGCAAAACTCTGCGCGTCGATCGGAATGCCGAACGTTCTGTCCTCATATCCGGCAGACATGTACTGCGAAACTTGTACTGCATAATTATCGGGCGTTATAGCAATGCCGGATGCTTCCATCGCTTCGTCAAAAGGCTGGATGAGTTGATATTGCGCAAAACTTCTCATGGACTTTTGGTGCATCATGACTAAATCGGGCGCATTGGAATTATTGTATATTTGGTTAGAAACGGTATTTTCGAATATGCTTGCATCGACACTTGTAGAATTCACCCTGATTTGACCGTCGTATTCAAGATTGAACATGGCAACGAGCGTATCAAAAACGGCCTTATCCTGCCCGTTGACGACCGTGGTCAACTTGATCTCTACATTATCGAACACAACGTTGCCGTCTTCATCCTTAACAAGTTCGCCTGTCGTCGTCCACCAATGGTCCGACGAGGAGATCATGCCTCCGCCGCATGCCGCCAACAGACCGATGCAAGCGCATAGTAACGCACAAATTAAAAAGTTTCTGATTTTTTTCATTTTCAATCCTTCCTGCTTGTTTATTCTGCCACCGGAGTCAGCCACATGACGAAA
>ERZ1106952.240-NODE-240-length-32277-cov-15.620880_pt1 | contig 32277 bp, 28 predicted proteins | sample MGYA00403677_ERZ1106952 | MGnify/ENA primary metagenome ERZ1106952 (study PRJEB35170, sample SAMEA104062415) | human gut metagenome | biome: human gut; feature: human-associated habitat; material: faeces | place: Denmark | collected 2012-05-14 ...
GCGCGGTCTCGAACGCGGGCGGTCTCGGCATCATCTCCGCCATGAACGCGAATGCTAGTCTGCAGTTCCGCCTTTTGCCGATCCCCGCCGCCCGGTATGTTGCCCGTCGGGGCGAGGGGTGCGCTCCCTTGCGTTTTTCCGCCGTTTATGGTATACTGTCGGCAACGAACACAGCCGCACGGGTGCGGCAAGGGGAGGACGGAAATGTTTCAATGGGCGTTTATCGGCGCGGGAGCAATTGCGCGGAAAGTCGCGGGGGAAATAGCGGAGAACGGGCATTCCGTAGCCGCGGTATATTCGCGCACGCCCGTGCGGGCGGAGGAGTTCGCGCAAAAGTGCGGCGCGCGCGTATGCGGGAGCTTGGAAGAACTCTTGCGCAGCGGGGCGGACGCCGCCTATATCGCAACGCCGCACGCGTCGCACTATCCGTATCTGATGGCGTGCATCGGGGCGGGCATGCCCGTACTCTGCGAAAAGGCTTTTACCGTCAACGCGGCGCAGGCGGAGCGCGCCCTCGGTTTTGCGCGGCAGAGGGGCGTTTTCGTCATGGAAGGGATGTGGACGCGCTTTCTGCCCGTCATCCGCGCGGTGCAAAATTGCATTGCCGCGGGCGAGATCGGGCAAATACAATCGGTACAGGTGGAATTTTCCACGGGTTTTTCCTCCTCGCGCGAAGGGCGTCCGCAGCGGTTGTTCCGCGCGGAGGACGCAGGCGGAGCGCTTTTAGATCTCGGATGTTATTGTGTTTCCTTCTGCCGGATGCTGCTCGGCGCGCCCCGCTCGGTCGACTGCCGCATGAAAACCGAGGGCGGCATCGATACCGAAGAGGCGATAACGCTCGGGTATGACAATGCGCGCTGCGAGATCGTCAGCTCCTTCGACAGACCGCACCGCGTATTCGCGGAGATTATCGGAAGCAAAGGAAAGATCGAACTCCCCGAATTCAATGCGCCCGTCGAGGCGCGCGTGTATGCGGGAGAACGTATGCGCGAACTTTCGGGCGGGCGCGGCTACCGCTTCGAGTTCGATGCCTTCCGCGAGGACGTGCGCGCGGGAAAAACGGAAAATGCGCTCATGCCCGTTGCCGATACCCTTTCGGTCATGGAAACGCTCGACGAGTGCCGCCGCCAGAATAAATTTACCTATCCCGCGGAAATCGAGGGGGTTTGAGTATCGCGGAGTCCGCCTTTAAAAAACAGATGACGCAAAGAAAAAGGAGAGGCATTGCGGTGCCTCTCCTTTTTCTAATTCAGAATCCCCGTTTCGCGGATGGATTTTCCGTAATCGGCGGGGGACATATTCGTGATGTCCTTAAACTGTTTGGAAAAGTACTGCGGCGTGTCGTAGCCGAGCAGTTCGGCGATCTCGGCGAGGGTGTATTTATCCTCGGAGATGAGTTGTTTTGCCCGCTCGATCTTCATGCCGATGAAGTACTGCAAAATGCTCGTGCCCGTCGCCTCCTTGAACAGCCGTTGCAGATAGGCGGGCGAATAGCCGATCTTATAGGCGAGCGCCTGCAGGCTCAGTTTCGCGCCGATATTTTCGTTCAGATATTCGAAGATCTGCCGTGCGGCGGCGCTGCGCGTTTCTCCTTTCGGCTCCGGTTCGGGCGCGGGGTTCCCCAACAGGGTCAAAAACAGGCTTTCCAGGCAGTTTTTAATGCTCTGCATCGCAAACGGCGGCGCGTTTTCCTTCAGGTCTATTTTATATTGGTACACGCGGTTGAGCGGCCCCGCAAAGGTGCGCCGCGCTTCGCTGACGATAGCGCGCATGAATGTTTTCGCCAGCGGCGTAAATTCGAGCAGCTTTCCCGCCACCGCATACAGCGCGGAAAGTTCTCCGCCGAAGCCGATGACGACCACGTTCGTGTTTGCATGGTCTGGCTTCACGTTGTGGAAGTGGTTGGGCGCGTGGATGAATGCCTGCCCCTGTAGCAGCTGGTACGCCGTCTCTTCGTCCTGGATCGCAGCCTCGCCCGAATCGCAGTAGATCATTTCCCAAAAATCGTGCGTTTCCCCCTCAAAACGGAAGTTCTTTGAGTAGGCGAAGTAGTGCAAAAGGTACAGTTTGTCCACCGTCAGCGCATCGGCAAGGGGAGTGGGGGTAAAGATCGGTTTCAGATAGACGCTCGGTTTGGGTGCATAGCGCATATTCAACGCTCCTTTTGGGCGGAGCCGCCGGGAGGTTTTCCCGTTGCCTGCGGCGGGGCAGGCTCCGCGCCCGGTTCTTTCACTACCAGTATAACATATAAAATCCGATTTTGTATCGTATTTTATAACTTTTGGAGATTTTTTTTCTATTGACTCGGAGGCAAACATGCTATAATAATCCATAGAAGAAATCAAAGCGCCTGCGGGCGCGGGAGTGAGAAATGAACGGCAAACTGTTGGTCGAAAAATTGCTTGCCTATGCAAAGGCGCATCTTTGCCTTCGGGCGGAGGACGAGGTGTACATGCGCAACGTCCTTTTGTCACAGTTCGGCTTTACCGAACCGTATGAGGGGGATGCGGATGTTTCCGCGGAGCTGTCCGCCGACGTGCCGGACGCGCTGGCGGAGGAACTGAAGGCGTTCGCGCTGGAAAAGGGACTTTGCGCGGAGGACTTTGCGGAGCGGTACGTCGCGGACGTGTTCGGAATGCTTTCGCCGCTGCCGTCGGAGATCAACCGTACTTTCGGCGAAATCAAGGCGGAAAAGGGCGCGCAGGCGGCGTGCGACTATCTGTACAATATATCCGTAAAGAACGGGTATGTGCAGAAGACGGCAATCGCCCGTAATCTGAAATGGGAATACGCGGACGGGAACAACGTGTTGGAGATCACGGTGAACCTGTCCAAGCCGGAAAAGAACAACAAGGACATCGCCAAACTTCTCACCGCTCCGCAGGGGAAAAAGTACCCCGCGTGCGCGCTGTGCAAGGAGAACGAGGGGTTCGAAGGGACGGCGACGCACCCGCCGCGGCGGAACATCCGCACGGTGAAGATGAACATCGGCGGCGAAAAATGGTTCATGCAGTATTCGCCGTATGCCTATTACGACGAGCACTGCATCGTCATCAACGAGGAGCACGTCCCCATGAACGTGGGGGAAAGGACGCCGGATAAACTGCTCGACTTCGCGGACGCATTGCCGAACTACTTTATCGGCAGCAACGCGTCTTTGCCGATCGTGGGCGGTTCGATCCTCAACCATGAGCATTTCCAGGGCGGTTTGCACCGCATGCCCATGCACCGGGCAAAGATCGGAAAGGAGTATACGAGCAAAGAGTTTCCGAGCCTCCGCATCGGCATTCTCGACTGGTACAACAGCGCGATCCAGTGCGAGGGAAAGGACAGGAAGGCGGTGGCGGCATTCGCGGCAAAGGTCATCGCCGCGTGGAAAAACTTCGACTGCCCCGAATGCGATATATTGAGCCATACGGGGGATACGCCGCACAGCACCCTCTCACCCATCTGCCGCAAGGAAGGGGATACATATATCTTCACGATGATATTGCGGAACAACCGTACGAGCGAGCAGTACCCCGAGGGCATCTTCCACGTCCACCCCGAGTACCTGAATATCAAGAGCGAGGGGATCGGGCTGATCGAGGCGATGGGACTGTTCATCCTGCCGCCGCGGCTGAAGAGGCAGCTTTCGGAAATCGAGGACATCCTCTGCGGAAAAACGAAGTACGACCCCGCGTCGCTTACCGATCCCGCGAACGATCTGCACATCCATGCCGCGATGATACAAAAGCTGGTCGGGGAAGGCAAGGCAAAGGACAAAACGGAAGCGGAAGCGCGGGTGCGCGGCTATGTAAACAAAGTCTGCGCGGGGATATTGGACAACACGGCGGTATTCAAAAAGGACGAAAACGGGCGGAAGGGATTTGCAAAGTTCATGGCGGCGCTCGGCTTGGAGGAAAGATAATATGAAAAAGGTACAGAATATAGAGCCGGATAAGGTTTTGCTGTTCGAGCGGGTGTTCGGCGAAAAACCCGCGTACGAAATCAGCGCGGCGGGGCGCATCAACCTCATCGGCGAACACGTCGACTACTGCGGGGGCAAGGTGATGCCCGCATCGCTCAACCTGAACTGCCGCATATTCGCGCGGCAGAACGGCACGAATTTCATCCGCGCCTATGCGGACGATCTCGACGAAACGGCGATCATCGACATCTTTTCGCTCGATACCTGCAAGGGTCTGCGGTGGGGCAAATACCAGGCGGGCGTGGCGTACGAACTGCAAAAGGCGGGGTATCCGCTCGTCGGGTGCGACCTGCTGTATTCCTGCTCGGTTCCCTTCGGCTCGGGGCTTTCTTCCAGCGCGGCAATCGAGGTGTCCACGGCGGTCGCTTTGAATACGGTTGCGGGCAACGAGTATGACTTAAAGGAAATGGCGATACTGTCGCAGAGGGCGGAAAACGAGTACTGCGGCGTCAACTGCGGCATCATGGATCAGTTCGCCTCCGCAATGGGCAAAAAGGACAGGGCGGTGCTGCTCAACTGCAAGACGCTCGAATACGAATACATACCCTTTGAACTCGGCAAATACGAGATCGTCGTCGCCAACTGCAACAAGCCGCACAACCTCGTGGAGAGCAAGTACAACGAGCGCCGCGCCGAGGTGGAGGAAGCGCTCGAAAAGCTGAAAGGCGTATATCCGAATATTTCTTGCCTTGCGGACGTAACCCCCGCCATGTTCGAGGAGGCGAAGGGCGTTTTGGCGGGCAAAATCCGCGACCGAGCCGAACATGTCGTGTACGAATGTGCCCGCGTGAACGAGGCGGCAAAGGCGTTAAAGGGCGGCGACATCGAAAAGCTCGCCGCGCTCATCAATCAGTCGCACGACAGCCTTTCTAAACTGTACGAGGTGACGGGCAGGGAGCCGGACGCGCTGGCGTATGCGGCGCGGGAGCAGGAGGGCTGCATCGGCGCGCGCATGATCGGCGCGGGCTTCGGCGGCTGCACCATCAGTATTGTGGAAAAGGACAAAGCCGAGGCGTTCAAAGCCGCCGTCGGCGAACGGTATAAAAAAGAAATCGGCTACGCCGCGAGCTTCTACGATACGAGCATCGAGGACGGCGTTACGGTAAAAGAGTTATAATTCGTATTAAGCTGTAAAAAGGAGGAATGTGCAATGGAAAAGGTATTATTGACGGGCGGAGCGGGCTTTATCGGGAGCCACACGCTGGTGGAACTGCTGGACAGGGACTATGAGGTCGCGGTGGTGGATAACCTCTGCAATTCGTGCGAGGAAGCGCTCCGCCGCGTCAAAAAAATCACGGGCAAGAACTTCAAATTTTACAACGCGGACATCCGCGACCGCGCCGCGATGGAGGAGATCTTCACCGAAAACAAGTTCGATTCAGTCATTCACTTCGCCGGTCTGAAGGCAGTGGGCGAAAGCTGCCGTATGCCCTTGGAATACTACGACAACAACATTTACGGCACGCTGGTGCTGCTCGAAACGATGCGCGCGCACAACGTAAAGAAGATCGTGTTCTCCTCGTCGGCAACGGTGTACGGAACGCCCGAAAAACTGCCGCTTACGGAGGAGTGCCGCACGGGCGGGACGACGAACCCCTACGGCTCGACGAAATACTATCTGGAAGGGATACTGACCGACCTTTGGAAGGCGGATAACGAATGGAATGTCATTCTGCTGCGCTACTTCAACCCGGTGGGAGCGCACGCGAGCGGGATGATCGGGGAAGACCCGAAGGGGATCCCGAACAACCTGATGCCGTATGTGGCGCAGGTGGCGAGCGGAAAGCTCAAAAAAATCAACATCTTCGGCAACGACTACCCGACCAAGGACGGAACGGGCGTGCGCGACTATATCCACGTCGTGGATTTGGCGCGGGGGCATGTGGCGGCGATCGAAAAGCTCACTTCGGCGGGCGTGCATGTCTACAACCTCGGCACGGGGGTAGGGTACAGCGTGCTCGACATGGTGCATGCCTTTGAAAAGGCGTGCGGCAAACAGCTGCCGTACGAAATCTGCCCGAGAAGACCGGGCGACATCGCGGAGTGCTACGCCGACCCTTCGAAGGCGGCAAAGGATTTGGGGTGGAAGGCGGAGAACGGCATCGAGGAGATGTGCCGCGACCAGTGGAACTGGCAGAGCAAAAACCCGAACGGCTACAGCGAATAAGAGAGGATGATTTCGTGCGGCACTGTCGCAAAAAGTGCCGCATGTATCGTAAAATATTGTACAAATTCGATAGGGAGGTATTGGAAGTATGCGGAAAAATTTTGGCGCAAAGCCGTACATGTATCCGATGCCCGTGCTGATTATCGGCACCTACGGCGAAGACGGCAAGCCCGACGCGATGAACGCGGCGTGGGGCGGCATCTGCGAGGCGGATAAGATCATGCTCTGCCTCTCCGAGTCGCACAAGACGACGCAGAATATCTTGAAGCGGAAGGCGTTCACCGTCAGCTTTGCGGACAAGGTGCACGTCGTGGAATGCGACTATGTGGGCGTCGTTTCGGCGAACAAGGAGCCGAACAAGTTTGAAAAGGCGGGTTTCACCGCCGTGAAGAGCGAGTTTGTGGACGCGCCCCTCATCGAACAGCTGCCCATGGCGTTCGAGTGCGAGCTGGACAAGGTGGACGAGGACGGGCTGATCATCGGCAAAATCGTCAACGTGTGCGCGGACGAGCATATCCTCGGCAAAGACGGCAAACCCGACCCCGCCAGGTTCACGCCCATCTGCTTCGACGCGGTCAACGGCACCTATCTTGCATTGGGCGAGGTCGTCGGCAAGGCATTCTCCGACGGGTTGAAACTCAAATAGAAAGTAAATCTCAAACAAAAACGCCGCGCAATTGCGCGGCGTTTTTGCCCGCTTTTTTTCGCGCGAAGGGTATACAAAGGGCGGCGGGCGTGCTATAATAGAGGGGAAATACACGGAGGAAGGGGCAAAATTGCGCCTTCTTTTTGCAAGGAGTGAGAGTATGCTCGGAAGGGAGCTTCTGTTCGCGCTCATCGGCACGGGCGCGACCTTTCTCGCCACCGCCCTCGGCGCGGCGATGGTGTTTTTGTTCCGCAAGGATATGTCGCCGAAACTGCAGCAGATCTTTCTCGGGTTCGCCGCGGGCGTGATGACGGCGGCGGCAGTCTTTTCCCTGCTCATGCCCGCCATCGAAACGCTGGAAGAGCAGGGCAAAAACGTGCTTCTGCCCGTGGGCGGCGGGTTCGCGCTCGGCGCGCTGTTTTTATTGGTGCTCGACCGAATTCTGCCGCACATGCACATCGGCAGCGACGAACCGGAGGGGTTGCGCGCGCACTTTCAGAAATCGACCATGCTCGTGCTCGCGGTGACGTTGCACAACATCCCCGAGGGCATGGCGGTGGGGCTGGCGTTCGCCGCGGCGGCGCAGAGTACGGAGGCGGGCGCGCTCGCGGGTGCGATCGCCCTCGCCGTCGGCATGGGCCTGCAAAATTTCCCCGAGGGCGCGGCGGTGTCCCTGCCCCTGCGCTCGGCGGGCGCAAAGAAGGGGAAGGCATTCCTCATGGGCGCCCTCTCGGGCATCGTGGAGCCGGTCTTCGGCATTCTGGCGGTACTCGTCGCGGGAACGATTTCGGGCATCATGCCCTGGACGCTCTCCTTTGCGGCGGGCGCGATGATCTACGTCGTCGTCGAGGAACTCATCCCCGAGGCGCACCTGGGCGAGCATTCGCACATCGGCACGGCGAGCGTGTTGGCGGGGTTTTTCGTCATGATGCTGCTCGACGTCGCCATCGGGTAAAAGGAGAATACTATGCGCGAGGAAGTCAAACTCTTTCCTTTTTATGAAAAACTGACCGCCGCCGGGCGGGAAAAACTTGCGGGTTCGGCGCGGGTACATACTTTTGAACGGGGCGCGCAGGTGCACGGCGGCGACTGCACGGGGTTGATTCTTGTACTCGAAGGCAGGCTGCGCACCTATATCCTCTCCGAAGAGGGGCGGGAGATCACGCTCTTCCGCGTCGAAAAGGGCGGGGTATGCCTTTTGAGCGCTTCCTGCGTCCTCCGCGGTCTGTCCGTCGACGTGTTTATCCGTGCGGATACGGCGGCGCGCGTTCTGCTCGTCCCGTCCGAGGTGTTCCGCGAACTCTCCGAAAGTTCGCTCGCCGTGTCGGCGTTTACGAACGAAATGATGGCAGAGCGCCTCTCCCGCGCGCTTTGGGTGCTGGACGAAGTCCTCAACAAAAAGTTCGACGCCCGCCTCGCGGCGCTTCTCGTCGAGGAGGCGGGCTACGCGGGCGGGTCGGAGGTGCGGCTCACGCACGAACAACTCGCGGCGCACCTGGGCACCGTGCGCGAGGCGGTTTCGCGCATGCTCAAATACTTCGAGCAGGAGGGGCTTGTTTTCCTCTCCCGCGGCGGGGTGCATATCGAGGATATGGCGGCGCTGCGCGCCTTGGCGGGGAAGTAGGGCAAAGGCGGCAGGCGCGTACCGTTCGCCTGCATATTTCATCCCGCGCCGCCCGCTTCTTTCGCGCCGGCAATCGGCTCCCTGCGGTTCATGCGGCCGCAAAAAAATTTTAAAAAAATCCGCTCTTTTGTAACATTGTTACGGAAAGAAAAAATTTTTTCGGGTAAAATAGGGGTACAGAAAGCAAAAAAGGAGAAATCGCAATGGCTGTACTCACTGTAACGAAAAATAATTTTGAAGAACTCGTCCTAAAGGCGGAAGGCACCGTTCTCTTGGACTTTTGGGCTGGCTGGTGCGGCCCCTGCCGCATGATGAGCCCCGTCGTCGAGGAGGTCGCCGAGTCGCACCCCGATATCCGCGTCGGCAAGGTCAACGTGGACGAGGAGATCGAACTCGCGCAGATGTTCAACGTCCTGTCCATCCCCACGTTTATCGTATTCAAAAAGGGCGAAGTTGCCGCCCGCACGGCGGGCGTGCGCCCGAAGGCTTCCTTGGAGGAGCTGTTATGAGCGTCTTCGGGCTGTTTAAAAATACGTTTGCAGAGGAGGCGGAGCGGGCGGCAAACACGCCCGGCGCGCGCGTCGTGGACGTGCGCACTCCCGAGGAATATGCGGCGGGGCATCTGCCGAACGCGGAGAATATCCCGCTCGACGCGCTCGCGGGCGCTGCGTTTCCGGCGGGCGAAACGCTGTTCGTCTACTGCCACAGCGGCGCGCGCAGCGCGCGGGCGGCTTCCTTTCTCAAGAGCAAGGGGTATAACGCCGTCAACATGGGCGGCATCGCGGGTTACCGCGGCAAACTCGAATAAAAGGAGCGGATTTTTATGAAAGTTGTCATCATCGGCGGGGTGGCGGGCGGAGCCACGGCGGCGGCGCGCCTGCGCCGCCTCGACGAAAGCGCGGAGATCGTCGTTCTGGAGCGGAGCGGCTACGTTTCGTACGCCAACTGCGGCCTGCCGTACTACATAGGCGGCGCCATCAAGGAGCGGGGCAAGCTCACGCTGCAGACGCCGCAGAGCTTCAAACGCCGCTTCAACGTCGACGTGCGCGTTCACAGCGAGGCGGTCGAAATTCTGCGCCAAACCAAGCAGGTGCGCGTGCGCGATCTGGAGAGCGGAAAGGAATACCTCGAAAGCTACGACAAGCTCGTGTATTCCCCCGGCGCCCGTGCCGCTCTGCCTCCCTTCGTGCCGCAGCACGAGCGGGTGCTCACCCTCCGCACGGTGGAGGATACCTTCCGCATCGACGACTTTATCGGGGAAAAATCGCCGAAGAGCGCGCTCGTCGTCGGCGGCGGGTTCATCGGGTTGGAGGCGGCGGAAAACCTCCTCGCGCGCGGATTGAAGGTCACCCTCGTCGAATTGGGCGACCAGGTCATGCCGCCCTTCGATTATGACATGGCATGTATTCTCCACTCCCGCCTGCGCGAAGGGGGAATCGATCTGCGCCTGTCCGAAAAGGTCGCGGGGCTATCCGCAGACGAAAGGGGCATCCGCGCGCAGATCGAGGGGAAGGGCGAAATTTGTGCGGACGTCGCGATTATCGCCGTCGGCGTTTCGCCCGAAACGCAGCTCGCCAAAGCGGCGGGGTTGGAACTCGGCTTGAAGGGAGCTGTCGTCACCGATGAGCATATGCGCACCTCCGACCCCGACATCTACGCCGTGGGCGACGCGGTGCAGGTCAAAAACTTCGTCACGGGCGAAAATGCGCTGTTCCCGCTCGCGGGGCCTGCAAACAAGCAGGGGCGCATCGCTGCCGACAATATCTGCGGCATCGAGAGCCGCTTTGCGGGCGCGCAGGGCTCCTCCGTCGTCAAGGTGTTCGACATGGCGGCCGCCTGCACGGGGTTGAGCGAAAGGGCGGCAAAGGCGGCGGGCATCGCGTGCGGCAGCGCGCTGTTGTTCTCGCCCGACCACGCCACCTATTACCCCGGCGCGCGCAACATGACGCTGAAAGTCGTCTATGCCGAGGCGGACGGGCGCATCCTCGGCGCGCAGGCGGTCGGATTTAACGGCGTGGATAAGCGCATCGACGTGCTCGCGACCGCCGTCCGCGCGAAGATGACGGCGCAGGATCTGACCGAACTCGATCTGTGCTACGCGCCTCCCTTCTCCTCGGCGAAGGATCCCGTCAACATGGCGGGTTACGTCATCGAAAACATCCGCTCGGGGCTTGTCAGACAGCACACATGGGAGGATGTCGTCGTCATCTCCGCTGACCGCAACGCGGTTTTGCTCGACGTGCAGACGCCCGCGGAATACGCGGCGGCGCACCTTGCGGGGGCGGTCAATATCCCCGTGGACGAACTGCGCGGGCGGATGAGCGAACTGGATAAGGGCAAAACGATCTACGTCAACTGTTACAGCGGGCTGCGCAGCTACATCGCCTGCCGCATGCTCGCCGCGAACGGCTTCCGTTGCTCGAACATGGCGGGCGGCATCCGCTTCTATAAGGTCGTCGCCGAGGGCGGAAAGTACGATTCCGTCTCCCGCCACCTCTGCGGCATGAAGAACGAATAGAGAGAAAACAAATGATTTCCATATAAACGGCGGCGCGGGAGCGAACATTCGCTCCCGCGCCGTTTTTCTTTTTTGCAGTCCCGCGCCGTTTTGCGCTTTCAGTACAGCTTTAAAAGTTCCGCCGCCTTTTGCTTCAGTTCTTCGGCGAGCGGGGCGGGGGAGAGCACGCGCACGCCGTCTCCCAGGCTTAAAAGTTTGGAGAGGAGCACCTCGCCCGCGGGCAGGGTCGCCTCGGCAAAAATTTCGTTCCCTTCCACGCGGATGTTGTCCACGCCCAGCCATTCCTCCACGTCGGGCACCGCCTTCTGCGCGACGGAGAGCTTCACGCCGATGAGTTCGGTATTTCCGAAATCGAATTTGAGGGGCAGGTTGGCGCGGTCGATCTCCCGCCTTGCGAACGGTTCGCCCGTCAGCCGCGCGCTGCGGATGCGCCCGATGCGGAACAGGCGGAAATCCCGCCGCGTGCGGCACCAGGCGTATAAATACCATATGTTTTGTTTATAAACGAGCAGGTGCGCCTCCACGATCCGCCTGCTCTCCTTGCCGCCGCGGTCGATGTAGCAGATGTCCAGGCATTCGCACCGTTCGGCGGCGTCCTCCAATACGCGCAGCTTTTCCGAAAAGTCGTACGCGTCTCCCCAGGTTCCGCCGTCGACGACGATGTTGCCCGAAAAACTCATGTTGCGGCTGTCCGCTTTCTGCTGCAGGGCGAGCTTGTCGAGCGCGCTCTTCGCCGCGTCGTCGTGCAGCTGTTCGTACAGCGCGCCCAGCGCGTTCACCGCCGCCGCGTACTCCTCCCGCGTGAAAAAGTTTTCGGGCAGTTTGTAGGTGTCGGGCAGGAATATTCCGCCGCCCCTGCCGCGTACAATATCGAGAGGCACGCCCGAAACGATCAGTTCCTCCGCATAGCGGTAGATGCTCCGCTCGGAAACGCCGTTTTCCCGCGCCAATTCCCGCGCGCTCGCCTTGCGGTTCTTCAACAGGCGAAACAAAATGCGCAGCATGATCTGGAATTTCATAGTTTTTCCCACCCTCCGAAAAAATTTTTTAAAATTTCTGAAATTATTTTAATAAATATGACAATATCTGTCAAGTATTTTGTTGTATGATAGTGGTGTAAACGGAGAAAGGAGGAAACAAACCGTGTTTTTTCTGAAAAAATTACTGCAATATATCGAGCAAAAGGGTTTTCGCGCGGGTATGGGCGGAGCGGACAAGCGTTCGGTCGTAATCGCCGCGCCCACTAAACCTGCGGGGCGCGCGGTGCGCAGAGAGAACGGGGAGCAGGGATTTGCCGGAAATCGCAGGGGCAGGGTCGCCGCGGAATCTGTGTGCGCCGCGGGCGGAGACCGCCGTGCGGAAGCGGAGCGATTCGCCTGGTATTTTGCCGTGCGCGGTTTCTTCGCCCGCTCGGCGCGGGAAAAGGGGAACAGCCGCGTCACGGTGGCGGTATGCCGAAGGGGCGCGGGGTCGGCGGAAGAGGCGCTGCGCGCGGGGCAGTGCCTGCGCGGTTCCGCCCTCGTCCGGAGGGAGGCGCCCTTGCGCAAGGGTGCGCGCTCTGCCGGTGCGGTCGGCAATTTTGCCGGCGAGGAGAGATTCACGCACATATTTTCCCCCGAATTTTTCGCAGACCTCGCCTCTCTGCGCGGTCTGAACGTGGAGGAGCGGCGGGGCAGATAAGAGCGCCTTGCTGCCGATAATTTTTATGTACGGTTATAGGGGATATAAATTTTACTAATAATACGAAATGCGGCGGAACGATTGCAAAAATTTTCGAGGAATGTTACAATAAAATGCGAAGAAAAAACAAAGGAGTTTTTCCATATGTCTTATGTAGAGAGCGTATTGGCTCGGGTCAAGGAGCAGAATCCGAACGAGCCGGAGTTTCATCAGGCGGTCACCGAGGTCTTGCACAGCCTCGAAGCGGCGATCGACGCCAACCCGCAGTACGAAAAGGCAGGTCTTCTGGAGCGTTTGGTCGAACCCGAGCGCATCGTCATGTTCCGCGTTCCCTGGGTGGACGACAAGGGCAACGTGCAGGTGAACAAGGGCTACCGCGTACAGTTCAACAGCGCCATCGGCCCGTACAAGGGCGGCCTGCGCTTCCACCCGTCGGTCAACCTCTCCATCATCAAGTTCCTGGGATTTGAACAGATCTTCAAAAACAGCCTCACCGGTCTTCCCATTGGCGGCGGCAAGGGCGGCTCGAACTTCGACCCGAAGGGCAAGAGCGACAACGAGATCATGCGCTTCTGCCAGAGCTTCATGACCGAACTGCAGCGCCACATCGGCGCGGATACCGACGTACCCGCGGGCGACATCGGCGTCGGCGGCCGCGAGATCGGCTATATGTTCGGTCAGTATAAGAGGATCCGCGACGAGCACGTCGGCGTTCTCACCGGCCGCGGTCTCTCCTACGGCGGCTCGCTCGTCCGCACCGAAGCCACGGGCTACGGCCTCGTGTATATCACCGAGGAGGCGCTCAAGAGCAAGGGCGATTCCATCAAGGGCAAAACGGTCGCCATCAGCGGCTCGGGCAACGTCGCCATCTATGCCTGCCAGAAGGCGCAGCAGCTGGGCGCGAAGGTCGTCACGATGAGCGATTCCAACGGCTACGTTTACGATAAAAACGGCATCGATCTCGCCGTCGTCAAGCAGATCAAAGAGGTCGAAAGGGGCCGTATCAAGGAGTATGCCGCGCGCGTCAAGGGTGCGGAATACCACGAAGGCTGCAAGGGCGTCTGGACGGTCAAGTGCGACGTTGCGCTGCCCTGCGCTACGCAGAACGAACTGGATGAGGAATCCGCAAAGATCCTCGTCAAGAACGGCGTAAAGTTGGTCGGCGAGGGCGCGAACATGCCCACCACGCTCGCGGGCACCGAAGTGTTCCAGAAGAACGGCGTCGTGTTCCTGCCCGGCAAGGCGGCGAACGCGGGCGGCGTTGCGACTTCCGCGCTCGAAATGGCGCAGTCGAGCGGCAGACTGTTCTGGTCGTTCGAGGAAGTGGACGCCAAGCTCAAGGGCATCATGGCGAACATCTTCAAGAATATCGACGCGGCTGCCAAAAAGTACGGATTCGAAGGCAACTACGTCGTCGGCGCGAACATCGCGGGCTTTGAAAAGGTCGCGCAGGCGATGATGGCGCAGGGCGTGGTGTAAATTAAGATTTTGTCCGCTGCGGCGGGTGAAATACAGTTGAATCAAGGGAAATTATTCAGCGATGGAAAAACGGCGGAGGCAAAAAAGCCTCCGCCGTTTTTAATTTTATCCGTTTGCGCTCCCGAAAATTCCGCGTCCGGTCAAAATGGAAAAGGGGATTACGGAGCGTCGCCCGAACCGCCGTCCGCATCGCCGCGCGAAGCGCTGTCCGCATCGTCCGTATCGCCGATTGAACCGCCGCCGGAAACTCCGCTCTGCAAAGAGGGAACCTTTCCCTCTGCTTCCGCCGTATAGAGCGGAAGCAGAGGCGCTTCTTCGTCTTTCCCGCTCTCTGCCGTCTGTGCCGTATTTCGGACGGATGGATATTTGCGGGGTTTTCCGAACAGATTGTAAAACAGAACGCAGAGATTGAATACCGCCATTCCGGCGGAGAAAAGGGAAGACAGCGGCGCATTGCCCGCGTCTGCCGCGAACGACGCCGCGAGGACGAGAGAAAGACTGTATACCCGCACCGCGGCTTTGCCGATCTTCAGCCGACGAAGCCGTTGGTTGGGCGAACCTTTCCGGAACAGATAATATTCGTATACATAGACCAAAGCCGTAAGCGCAAAGCCTGCTGCGAGGCAGACAATGATGAGGATGCCCCGCCGCCCGCGGCTTGCAAAGGTGATGCAGGTATGCACGAGGTAAACCGCATACACGGCGAGGTAAACGATGCGCCCGACGAAAAAGTTCGCCTTTGCCCGCCGCATCAGCTTGCGGTAGTCGGTGTCGTCTTCGCTGATGTTTTTGATGACGGTGTATTGCGTCCGGTCTTTTTCTTTCAGCGCGTCGAGTTTTGCGGCGTCTGCATCCTTAAAGCTCCGGATTTTATACCGCTCCGCGCGCCTGGAGCGCGCGGTAAAATATCCGATCACGCAGAAAACGAAATTTCCGCCCTGGTGCGCCGTGGAATATGCCAAAAATTCCGTTATATCGCCGGGCGTTACGGCGCGCACTGCCAAACCGATCAGATAGATGGTCAGGTAAAATACGGCGACGAGCAATTCCGTCGCAAAAAAGGTCATGGCGGAAACGCGCAGGGGCGAGGGGCGCCTGCTCTTCTTTTCCGCTCGGAGCGAACTTACGGAATAGAGGATGGAGAAAACGGTCATCGCGAAAACGAACCCGCCGACAAACGGCGTAACCGAAACCTGTATATCCGTTTTGGGGTCGTAATAGAGGCTTCCCGCCAGAAAGAGAACCGCATACAGGCAGATGCCGATTTCGATGGCGGGCGGGATGTACAGCCGCCATTTTTTCTGCACGAATACGGGCAGACTGATGAGTACAAGCTCGATGGCGGTGTAGGCGGCATAGCCGACCAGCGTGAAGAGCGAGCCGCCCTCGCGCGTAAAATAGAGGGCAGCGGAACCCGCCAGCATCAAAAGCAGAAACGCCGCGCAGAGAATATAAACGACGCCTGTCGATTTTTTTCCGAATATTTTTTCGAGCATGGCATTTCCCCGCATCCGCCGCAGAACTGCTGCGGATAAAAACATTGTAGCAGAAAAGCGCGCAAAAAGCAACAAAAGCGCGTTTCATGCCCGCCGCGCATTTGACAAACGTGCGGGCGGAGTGTATACTGAACGTATCGGAAAAATTTTCATTCCGCAGGGGGGGGGATGCAATGGAAGAAATGAAGGCGCACGAGCGGTTTATCGCGGCGGCGATGGGGCAGCCGTTTGACAGGCTTCCTTTGCTCGAATGGGCAGGCTGGTGGGATCTTACCCGAAAACGCTGGGCGAAGGAAAGGCCGGAAACGGAAAAAATGGAGATATGGGAACTGCATCGGTATTGGGGATTGGACATGAATCTGCAGCATTGGTTTTCCGTGCTGACTCCCGCAACGCCGCAGCCGAAATCGTTCGGCGCGCCGATCGCTTCGAACATGGAGGAGTATCTCGCAATCCGCGGAACGCTCTATCCCGAGCCGTATTTGCCGCCGGAATTTATCAAGCTTGCAAACAAAATGCACGGCGAGGGGAACGGCATTGTATGGTTCACGCTGGAAGGCTTTTTTTGGGTTCCCCGCAGTATTTTCGGCATAGAAAATCACCTGTTCAGTTTTTACGACGAACCGGAACTGTACCACACGGTCTGCCGCGATCTTCTCGCATGGCAGCGAAAGGTCGTGGACTATTGCGCCGAAAATTGCGCGTTCGACTTTATGACCTTTGCCGAGGATATGAGCTATAATTTAGGCCCCATGTTGTCGCAAGAGCATTTTGAAACGTTTATGGCGCCCTATTATCGGGAAATTGTTCCCGCCTTAAAGCAGGCGGGAAGCCTGACGGCGGTCGACAGCGACGGGGATATTACCGCCGCGGTCGATTGGTTCCGTTCCGTCGGGGTGGAGGGAATGCTTCCGCTCGAGCGGCAGGCGGGAGTCGACGTTTCGAGCTATATCGAAAAACATCCGGATATGTTTTTTGTCGGGCATTACGACAAAATGGTCATGGATCAGGGAACGGCGGCGCTGGAAAAGGAGTTTGCCCGCCTGTTTCCGTCCTGCGTGAATGGTCGGCTGATTCCGTCTGTCGACCATCAGACGCCGCCCGCCGTAAGCGCGGACGAGTATCGGGTATACATGGAATTATACCGGAAGTTTGCCGTGGAAGTGGCTCGCGCAAGGAAGTATATCTGACGGGCAGCCGCTTCCGTCATGCGGAACAGACCCGCCCGCCGGAGTTTTTCGGCGGGCGGGTCGCGTTCTGCCGCGCGTTTTCCCTGTGGAAAGGGTCGGCGGCGGGGCGGTTTATATTCATTCACCTGCCGCCCGAAACTTTACAACGCCGCGCTTTTATGGTACAATACAGGGGAGAAAATGCGGAGGAAACGGCATGGCGGAGGAGCTTGCGGGCGGATATACTTTGGTCAGCGGTGCGACGGGATACTTGGGCCGCGCGTTCGTATTCGAGTGCGCGAAGGCGGGCGCGCCCCTCTTTCTGACGGGCAGGAGCGAGGAAAAACTTGCCGCACTCCGCGCGGAATTGGCGCAAAAGTTCCCGCGAATTTTGGTGGATACTTATGTCTGCGACCTCACCGAAGAGGGTAGCCGCGCGGCGATGTTTTCCTATATAAAGGAAAAGGGATACCGCATCGCCCGCCTCTGCAACGTAGCGGGCGCGGATATTCAGAAGGCGTTCGAAAAGTACACGCAGGAAAAGCTCGTCTTTCAGTGCCGCGTCAACTTCGAGGCGGCGGTCTCCCTTACAAAGTTTGCGCTCGAAAACCGCGCGGAGGAGCTGGAGATCGTCACGGTCGCGAGCATCTCGGGCGTGTATCCGATGCCGTACTTTGCCCTGTACAGCGCGTCGAAAAGGGCGCTGACGCAGTTCTTTTCCGCTCTGCGCGAGGAATGGCGGGGCAGGGGCGTGCGGATAACGACAATCGAGCCGGGCGGCATCTATACCCGCCCCGACGTCGTGCGCAACATCGAGGGGCAGGGTCTGTGGGGCAAACTTTCGGCGAAATCCCCCGAATATATCGCGGAAAAGAGCCTCGCGGCGGTGCGAAAAAACAAGCGGCTCCTGCGCCCCGGGTTCTGGAATAAATTCATCGCCATTGCACCGCGCGTTCTGCCGCTGTCGGTGCGCATGCGCTTCATCGCGCGGCGGTGGAGCAAGATCGAAAAGGACGCCTTTTAAACAATGAAGCGGTTTGCGGGATATGCGGGAGAATAAAGCGGATTCGGCAAGTTCAGGAGGGAAAATGAAGAGATACATTGCGGCAATGGATCAGGGTACGACCAGTTCGCGCACCATTCTGTTCGACGGGGACGGTTGCCCCGTCTCCTGTGCGCAGGAGGAATTCCGCCAGCTGTACCCCAAACCCGGCTGGGTGGAGCACGACTGCCGCGACATCGTCAATTCGCAGCTGAACTCCTTCCGCGCGGCGCTCGGAAAGTGCGGCGCTTTGGCGGAGGAGATCGAGGCGCTGGGCATCGCCAACCAGCGCGAAACGGTCGTGGTGTGGGATAAGTTTACCGGCAAGCCCGTCTACAACGCCATCGTGTGGCAGTGCCGCCGCACTTCGGAGTTCTGCGAGCACCTCAAAACCCGCCACGCCAAAACGATATACGACAAAACCGGCTTAAATGTCGATGCGTATTTCTCCGCATCCAAAATCAAATGGATCTTGGATAACGTTCCGTTTGCGAAAAAGCGCGCCGAAAAGGGGGAACTCCTGTTCGGCACGGTCGATTGCTATCTCATCTGGGTACTGACGGGCGGAAAGGTACACGCCACCGACTACACGAACGCCTCGCGCACCATGCTGTTCAATATCCATACCCTCGAATGGGACGCGGAGCTGTGTTCGCTGTTCGGCGTGCCGCAGAGCATGCTGCCCGAGGTCAGACCGTCGGGAGCCGATTACGGCGTGACGGACAAGGCGCTGCTCGGCGCGGAAATTCCCATCCGCGCGGCGGTGGGCGACCAGCAGGGCGCGCTGTTCGGTCAGCTCTGCACGGAGGCGGGTGAGGTGAAGAACACCTACGGCACCGGCTGTTTCCTCTTGATGAATACGGGCGATCGGGCGGTGCGCTCGCAGAACGGGCTGATCACAACCCTTTCCGCCTCGCTCGGAAAGCCCGACTATGTGCTTGAGGGGAGCGTGTTCATCGGCGGGGCGGTCGTGCAGTGGCTGCGCGACGGGCTCGGGTTGGTTCAGTCGGCGGCGGAAACGGAGGAATTGGCTCGCTCGGTATCCGATACGGGCGGGGTGTGTTTCGTGCCCGCCTTTGTCGGTTTGGGTGCGCCGCACTGGGATTCGCAGTGCCGCGGCATGCTCTGCGGCGTCACGCGCGGCACCACGCGCGCGCACATCGTGCGGGCGGCGCTCGAATCCATCGCCTTGCAGGCGTTCGACGTCGTGCATGCCATGGAGCAGGATATGCGCACCTCCATCGCGCGGCTGTGCGTGGACGGCGGCGCGAGCGCGAACGGATTTCTGATGCAGTTTCAGGCGGATATGCTGGGCGCGGAAGTCTGCCGCCCCGCCGTGATGGAGACAACGGCGCTCGGCGCGGCGTATCTTGCCGGATTGGTTTCGGGGGTCTATGAAAGCATCGCTTCCCTGCGCGAACGGCGGGAGGGGATGACTTCGTTTTTCCCCGCCATGGACGACGCCTCGCGCGCGGAAAAACTTCTCGTTTGGGAGGAGGCGCTCGCCCGCGCTATGTACCGCCCGAAGCCGTGAGTCGGCGCGCGCCAATATAGAGGACTTATCGTTCCGCGGCAGGGATGGCATTCGGTTTGCCGCCTGCGCGGGCATTCAATACAGAGCAAGGAGAAGAGAAAACATGAGCAGAGCGGACGAAATTTTCATTGCAAACTGCCGCGACATTTTGGAAAACGGCACCTGGGATACGGACAGGGAAGTGCGCCCCCGCTGGGAGGACGGCACGCCCGCGCACACCATTAAAAAGTTCGGGCAGGTCTCCCGCTACGATTTACGCGAGGAGTTCCCCATCCTCACCATCCGCCGCACCTATCTGAAGTCGGCGATCGACGAGATTTTATGGATCTGGCAGAAGAAGAGCAACAACATCCACGATCTGTCCTCGCACATCTGGGACAGCTGGGCGGATGAAAGCGGCTCCATCGGCAAGGCGTACGGCTATCAGCTGGGGCTGAAATATCAGTTTCCGGAAGGGGAGTTCGACCAAGTCGACAAGGTGCTGTTCGATTTGAAAAACAACCCCGCCAGCCGCCGCATCATCGCGCACATGTACAACGTCGCCGACCTCAAAGACATGCATCTGTACCCCTGCGCCTATTCGATGACCTTCAACGTGACGGGCAACACACTCAACGGCATCCTCAACCAGCGCAGCCAGGATATGCTCGCGGCGAGCAACTGGAACGTCGTGCAGTACAGCATCCTTTTGATGATGTTCGCGCGCGCCTGCGGATTGGAAGCGGGGGAGTTGGTGCACGTCGTTGCGGACGCGCACATCTACGACCGCCATGTGCCCATCGTCGAGCGCATTCTGCAGAACCCGCAGTACCCCGCGCCGCGCCTCATTATGGACGATTCGGTCACCGATTTTTATAAATTCACGAAGGACAGCTTTCGTTTGGAAAATTACAAATATACCGACCTGGACGTCAAAATCCCCGTCGCAATTTGATATTTTTTGGTAAAAATACAGTACTATGCCAGACATAAACGACTAAAAAGGAGAGAAAATGCGCGCAATCGTAGTAGTAGACAAAAACTGGGGCATCGGCAAAAACAACGATTTATTGTTCAGCCTGCCCGCCGACATGAAGCATTTCCGCGAGACAACGACGGGCAAGGTGGTGGTGATGGGGAGCAATACATTGCGCTCCTTCCCCGGCGGGAACCCGCTGAAAAACAGGACGAACATCGTGCTTTGGCCGGGCGGCGAAAAGCGGGAGGACTGCGCAATCGTCGGTTCGCTCGAAGAGCTGTTTGCGGAGATAAAAAAGTATCCGAAGGATGATGTTTTCGTCGTCGGCGGGGCGATGCTGTACCGCACCCTCCTGCCGTACTGCGACGAGGTCATCGCCACGAAGGTGGAGGCGGACGGCGGCGCGGAGGTGTTCTTCGAAAACCTCGACGCGCTGGAAAACTGGAGCATGGTATCCGCAGGCGACCCCGTCGAAACGAACGGCTATACGATCCGCTTTACCGTGTACCGCAACAGTTCGCCGCTTTTGTTCGGCGAGTGAACGGCGGCATAAAGCGCGGCGGAAAAATCCGTCGCTTTTTGCTTGCGGCGGCGGAATCGCTTGCTTTTTCCGGGTCAAAATATTACAATAGAACACGAAGCAATTTTTTACATTTTATACAGCGAGGTTATCTATGGAAAAAATAGACGGAACCATTCAGCACGACTGCGTGAGCTATAAAGAGTTCCCCGAACATGTAAACGAAATCGTGACGATGAAGGGGATGATTCACCGCATCCGCGAGATGACGGGTTTTGCTTTCGTCATCATCCGCACCGCGCGCGAGGTGGTGCAGTGCGTGTATTCGCCCGATTTCTCCGACTACCGCATGGACGAAAAAGTGGTCGAGGGCTGCGCCGTCAAACTCACGGGCAAGATCGTCAAGGACGAAACGCGCGAGGGGCGCTATGAGATGCAGATCCACAACATCGAAGTGCTGTCCACGCCCGCCGAGATGATGCCCATCGTCATCAACAAAAAACAGCTGGACAACATTCCGCTCGATCTCAACCTGAACATGCGCCCCGTTACCCTCCGCAACCCCAAGGAGCGCGCGGTGTTCAAAATCCAGGAGGGCATTGCCCGCGGCTTCCGCGAGTTCCTGTTCTCGCAGAATTTCACCGAGATCCGTACCCCAAAAATCAACGCGCAGGGTGCCGAGGGCGGCGCGAACATCTTCAAGCTCGATTACTTCGGTAAACAGGTGTTCCTCGCGCAGAGCCCGCAGTTCTATAAACAGATGCTCGTTCCCGTCTACGAGCGCGTGTTCGAAGTCGGCCCCGTGTTCCGTGCCGAGCACCACGATACTTCCCGCCACCTCAACGAGTACATCAGTATGGACTTCGAGATGGGATTTATCGACAGTTTCTACGACATCATGAACATGGAAACGGGCGCGCTCAAATACATCATGGCGCTTCTCAAAAAGGATTACGCGGAAGAAATTGCCCTGTTGAACGTCAATTTACCGGAAATTGTCGATATTCCTTTCATCAAATTTATGGATGCAAAGGAGGTCATCACCAAAAAATTCAAAAAGAAGATCACCGACTACCGCGATTTCGAGCCGGAAGAGGAGCAGCTGCTCGGCAAGTGGGCGAAGCAGGAGTTCAATTCCGACTTCCTGTTCGTCACCCATTACCCGTCCGAAAAGCGCCCGTTCTATGCGATGGACGACCCCGCCGACCCGAACTATACGTTGAGTTTCGACCTCCTGTTCCGCGGCATCGAGATCACCACGGGCGGTCAGCGCATTCACGACTACAACGAGCAGATCGCCAAGATGAAGGCGCGCGGCATGAACCCGGACGATTTCGAGAGCTATCTCATGGCGCACAAGTACGGCATGCCCCCGCACGGCGGCTTGGGTCTCGGGTTGGAGCGCATTACCATGCACCTGCTCGGATTCAAGAACGTGCGCAACGCCTCCATGTTCCCGCGCGACATCAACCGCGTCACCCCGTAATAAAATCGTTGCACAGGCGGCGCCGCTGTTGTCCCTTCTGTTCCCGAACAAAAGGACGGTTTGCACCGGCGGTGCGGGGAAACACAATAAAAAACACAATTGTCAACCAAGTGCTAAAATTTGGTTGACAATTTTTTTATGGTCTGGTAAGATAAGTGGCATGAAGCTGAAAGAAAAAATTTACCGCAAATTGGACGGTGCGCGGGGGCGGAGCTTTTCGGGCGAAGAGCTGGCGGAGGAGTTCGGTGTCAGCCGCAATGCCGTGTGGAAGGCGGTCAAAAGTTTGCAGGCGGAGGGGTTTGCCATCGCCGCGGTGCCCAACCGCGGTTACTCGCTCGAAGCGGAAAACGACAAGCTCACCCCTTCGGGCATCGAAAAATTTTTGGCGGGAGGGGAGTACCGGATCTCCGTCGCCGATTCGACGGGTTCCGTCCTCGACGATTTAAAGGAAGCTGCCGCAAAGGGCGCCCCCGCATGGAGCGTGCGCATCGCGGAGGAGCAGACGGCGGGGCGGGGCAGGTTCGGCAGACCCTTCTATTCGCCCAAGGGCGCGGGGTTGTATGTCGGCATCCTGCTGCGGCCGAAGCTGACTGCGGCGGAAACGCTGTTCATCACCACGAGCGCGGCGGTCGCCGTGTGCGAGGCGCTCGAGAGCGTCTGCCCCGAGCCCTGCGAAATCAAGTGGGTCAACGACGTGTTCCTGCGCGGCAGAAAGGTGTGCGGAATTTTAACGGAGGCGTCCTTCAGCGTGGAGAGCGGCGGGCTTGACCGCGCGATCGTGGGTATCGGCGTCAATATCCGCGATACGGCGTTTCCGCCCGAATTGCAGGGGATCGCGACGTCCGTTTTCGAGGGCAGGGAATGCCCCGCCGAAACGCGGGCGAAGATCGCAGCGAAGCTGTTGGAGCGGTTCCGCTATTATGTGGAAAATATCCCGCAGCGGGCGTTTTATGCGGAGTACAAGCGGCGCTCCTTCGTCATCGGAAAGCGGGTGGAGGTGCGCTCGGGCGACCTTTGCGAAGGCGGCGTCGTGCTCGATCTCGACGAAAATTGCTTTTTAAAGGTGCGGTTGGATAGCGGGCAGGAAAAGCTGCTTTCCGGCGGCGAAGTCAGCATAAAAGTGCAGTAAATCGAGTACTATGTCAGGTATAATCGAATGAAAAACGAGAAAAACGAAAGAGAAATCGAGGGAGAAAAAAATGCGGCGGCGGAATTGAACCGCGGGCGGCGCGTCGCGGCGGAGCTTGCAAAGTGTGCGATCTTTGTTGTGCTGATGATTGTTTCCGCCTTCATCAGAATACCCTTCCCGCTCGTGCCGCTCACTTTTCAGACGGTGGTGGCGGTGCTCGCGGGGCTGTTGCTCGGGCCGCTGTACGGCACGGCGGCGGTGGGCGTCTATATCTTTATGGGGCTCATCGGGCTGCCCGTCTTTACGAGCGGCGGCGGGTTTGCCTATGTGGTGCAGCCGACGTTCGGGTATATTCTCGGTTTTGCGGCGGCAGCCTTTGTTGCGGGGGCGCTATGCGGAAGGGGCAAAGCCGCGCAGATAACGTTGCGCGGTGCTTTGCTGGCGAGCGTCGCCGGGTTTTTGGTAAACTATATCGTCGGCGTCCCGTACTTTCTTTTGATCTGGCATTTCTATATGCACAACGGAGGGGTTTGGCAGGCGGCGGTCACTTATAATCTGATTTATATGCCGAAAGATCTCGCGCTGTGCCTGTTGGCAGGATTTCTGGCGTGGCGTGTTCGACCCCTGCTCGATCGCCTGCGCTGAACGGAATTTCAGAAAAAAATGAAATAGCGCGGAAAACGGAGATTTATTATTTGACAAAAAAATATGGCTTTGGTATAATAGAATGGCTGTTCGGGGAGCGAACTTCGCGGAACAGGAAATCTGATTAAAAAGCGGATAACGAGGTGTAGCGCAGTTTGGTAGCGCGCACGGAACGGGGGGCCTCAAAAATCGCAGGGAGCGGAGCGAGCGAGATTTTTGGGGAGAGGAGCTGCCGAGCGCAAACGCGAGCGGTGCCCGAAAGGGCAGCGTGAGAAAGTGCCCGAGAGCAGCGACGAGGGATCAAGAGGTCGTGGAACGACCAGAAGCAAATTTGAAAAGTTAACAACGAGGTGTAGCGCAGTTTGGTAGCGCGCTTGGTTCGGGACCAAGAGGTCGTGGGTTCAAGTCCCGTCACCTCGACCAATAGGGCGTTGTGCGAACTTTTATTTCTTCAAAGGCGGGTTTGCCTTTACTGTTCGCCTATAAAACGCAAAAAGAGAGGCTATCCAATCGATAGCCTCTCTTTTTTACTTATAAGTCCTTAAATTTTTCTAAAACAGATTTCTGTTTATTATTCTCTGATTTATTCTCTGTTTCTTCCTCATCTTCATCGATAAAAGATTTAAGATTGTCATTGCTTAATTCATATAGTTTATTGCGAATAAGTTTTATATCACAAAGAACACTAAACATCAATTTACTAAATATCCACAATATCCAAAAGACAAGCGAACCAAATAATATTAACGCTACTCCGCCTATAATTTGAGTATAATTTGTTATAGTTTTTATTTCACCCAAGTTGCCTGTAACTTCTTGACTGCTGGTTACACATAAAATTATACCGCCAATAAAACATAGAATCGCACCGATAATACAAAAAACTTTTATAATTGATTGAGCCGTAAAAAGAGTTCTGTCATTTTGTTCAAACATAATTTTACCTCCATTGTAAATTTTTATTTTTCAGACAGGAACAACTTACAACCTTTTCTCCATAGGCACCCCTCCCGTTTTTCATTTTCTCATATTATATCAAATCGGTGTATCAGAAATTGATAATAGCGATATTTTTTTCAAAAGTTTTTTGAAAAATTTTTTGAGTATAAAAAGCGCGCTCCCGGCAATAGGTTTAACTTGTTTTGCGGGCAGGCAGGCGGGAAAATAATAAAAGCGCCCCGATTCAGGAGCGCCCAAATCAACAGAGAACCGCAAACAGGCATTGCATGAGCGCAAATGCCTGTTTTATAGTTTTCTGCATGGTTACGGAATAAAAATCTGTATCTGATAATTCCATTGCAAGCTGATCGTAAAAAACTCTTTCATCTTTATAAAACTCCGCAGAAGATTTGTGTAACGCAAAGGTTTGTTTTTATTGTAACACTGCAAAGAAGGCAATGTCAAACAATTCCGTGGAAGATCGGAGGGCAGAAACAGCGGCGGAAGCCGCAAGACCGGTGCGGCAAATGTTTCCGCGGCGGATAAATTGCAGAAATCCGCCGCGGGCGGGCAAGAAATTTCCGTCAACCATTGACAGCGGCGGGAAAATGTGTTAACCTATTGTTGCCTGTAAATGAACGTTCACGCGAAAGGGGACAAACGCAATGGAAGGAAAGAAAAAAATCACGCTCAGGGATATTGCCGCCAAAACGGGGCTGTCGGTAAACACCGTTTCGCGCGTACTCAACAAAAAGCCGTATTATACCAAGGAGGTGGAGGAAAAGGTCAACGCCGCCTGCAAAGAGCTGGGTTACATCGTCGACATGAATGCCTCCGGTCTGCGCAGCGGCTCCACGCACACCATAGCAATCCTTTTTGACGACCTGATCAACCCGTTTTACTCGTATACGACGGATATTATCTCCAAACGGTTCGAGGAGGTCGGGTACAACTCCATTATTTTTTCCAATAACGGAAAGTCTGCGTATGTCGATTACGAGATGATGCGCAGCGTTATGGCGCGCAAGCCGGACGGCATCCTTTCCTTTCTGGAACCGGCGGAGGATATGGTCGATTTTATCAAAGAAACGGGCATTCCGTTTGTTATTTTCGGCCGCGACGGTGCGCCGTACGGCATGTGCGGCGTCTGTGCGGATGAGGAATACGGCGGTTACGTCGCCGGGAAACATCTGCTGGATCGCGGATACCGCAAACTTACCTATATCGGCAGCTGGCACGACGTCAAGGTCTGTCTCGACCGTCAGAAAGGGTTCGAGCGCGCCATTGCCGAGGCGGGCGCCGCTCCCGCGCAGATCTTTTATATCCGAGAACGTGAGTTCGGGGAACTGATCGATGAGCTTGTCTCGAACGGCACGGACGGCATATTCTGCTTTAACGACATTATTGCTTTCATCGTCATCGAGGCTCTTGAAACGCGCGGAATCGAAGCGGGCGTCGATTACGGGATCGTCGGGTACGACAACATCCAGCAGATGCTGCGCATGCCCCGCCTGATCACCACCGTAGACGTAGGCTGCCACGATTTTGCCGAGGCGGGCGCCGACGCAATGCTCGCGCTTTTAGCGGGGGAAGAATTTTCCTCCGGCTCCTTCTGCGAAACGCACAAGTCGTTTCTCGTAAAAGGCAAGACCACGCGCTGAAGCGCAGCCGCAGCCGAAATTTCTGCCTGAATAAAGAACCGCCCGCGCAGCCGCGCGGGCGGTTTTCATCTATACCGGCTCGGAAAGGGTTTCCGCAGCCGTTTTCACTGCCCGCGGTCAGTTTTCCCTTCGCGCACGGCGCAGACGAGCAGCAGAATGAAAACGGGGAGGAGCAGCGCAGAGCAGAGCAGGGCGGAATAGTTTCCGAGTCGGTCAGCCGTCAGTCCGCCCGCCACCGCGCCGAGCGCGAAGCAGAGGATGACGAGCGCATAGACGCCGCTCTTTTTGAGCTTTGCCCCGTCCTTTTCGCGCACGCCGCCGAACAGGTTCACGGCAGCCTGGCGCAGGTTGTTCGTGCAGAAGGTCGTCGCCGCTTTGGCGCCGCGGCATTCGGTAAAGGTATTGTATTGCAGGGCGCACAGGAAGGAAACGGAAACGTAGGTATACCAATCGGAAGCGCTCTGCGGGATAAAGGCGAGCGCGGCGAAGGCGCACATTTCCACGGCGGTCGTAAACAGCGGCAGCCGCAGTTTTTTCAGCAGCGCGGGCAGAGCGGCGGAAACGAGTATGCCCGCCAGATAGGCGAGTATGGAGAACAGGTAGTGCAGAGCCTCCGCAAACCTGCCCTGCACCAGCCGCAGTGCGAGAAGCACGAGGTTTCCCGTCTGCGCGTTGCAGAACACGCCGCCGTGCAGTAAAAAGGTGTACGCCTCCAGAAAACCGCCCACAAAGGCGAAGGAGAGGAATACATACAGAGTTTTTTCCGGCTCGAAGGTGCGGGGCGCGGGCAGCCCCGCCGTGGCAGTATTTTCCATAAATTCGTGTTCCCTTATTCGGTGAATTGTCGCGCATTCGGCGCGTTTTCTATTGTAGCCGCTTTGCCGCGGAAAGTCAATGCGGGGGTACCGAAAGTTTCGTTCCGTTCTATAAAAAAATGTTATGCGCGCGCATATGCCCATGTGCTGCACGGGGAATCCCGCGGCATCCGGCGGGCATGCCGCCGTGCCGGGTATTTTCATAAATTTGTTTTAAAATCCCGCCGCGATTCCGTTGACAAATTCGGGCAAATCGTTATAATGTTAGATAACCTAACATTTTTGAGGTTTGTGATGGATAAGAGGCACATCGGCTACGCTGTCAATTCTCTCAGCCGCCGTATCTCCCGGGTGATGGACAGTATCCCCGCGATCAAGGAAAATAAAAATTTGACGGGTATCCAGATCTGGGTGCTTAATTTTTTGTTCCGAAGCGCGGAAAAGGACGTGTATCAGCGGGATGTGGAGCGGGAATTCAATATCCGCCGCTCGACGGCTACGGAGCTTTTGAAGGCAATGGAGGGAGGCGGACTCATCCGCCGCGAGCCGGTCGACTTCGACGCCCGCCTGAAAAAGATCGTGCTCACCGAGTATGCGGAGGACATCCGCAAACAGCTGCAGGCGCAGATCAAAAGGACGGAAGCGCAGATGACGGAAGGGTTCACCGACGAGGAGATCGAAACCTTCTTTTCCTTTGTGGAGCGGTTCAAAAACAACCTCAAAAAATGCGAATGATACCGATTCGCAGCCGTTGGGCGCTCGCGTGCGCGGGGCGTATGCGAGGGGAGAGAACAGGTAAATTTCAGAATAAGGAGTAAAGAGAATGATCAAAACTTTGGCGAAAAGTATCCGCGAATACAAAAAACCATCGATACTTTCCCCCATCTTCGTTTCGATCGAAGTCATCCTCGAATGCCTGATGCCGTTGGTCATCGTCTGGTTCATGGATGCGCTCGAAACGTCGAAAACATCGTCGGAATTGATGAATTGTATTCTCGTATACGGCGGTTCATTGATCGGCATGGCGATCTTATCGCTCGCCACGGGCATGCTGTCGGGCAGGTTCGCCGCCTGCGCGAGCGCAGGGTTTGCGAAGAATCTGCGCAAGGATATGTACTATGCGATCCAGAACTATTCGTTCGCGAATATCGACCGCTTTTCCACCTCGTCTCTGGTTACCCGCCAGACGACGGACGTGACCAACGTGCAGATGGCGTACATGATGATCATCCGCGTGGCGATCCGCTGCCCGTTCATGCTCATCTTCTCGCTCGTCATGTCCTTTACGGTCAACGTCACCATCTCGTGGGTATTTCTGGCGCTCGTGCCCGTGCTCGCCGCGGTGCTCGTGTTCGTTATTTTGAAGACGCACCCCATCTTTGAAAAGGTGTTCCACAAGTACGACAACATGAACCGCTCCGTCCGCGAGGACATCAAGGGCATCCGCGTCGTCAAATCTTTCGTGCGCGAGGACTTTGAAAAGAAAAAGTTCAAGGCGGCTTCCGAGGACGTCTGCAAAGACTTCACCCTCGCCGAGCGCATCATGGCGATCAACGGGCCGGTCATGCAGTTCTGCATATGGCTCGCTTTCCTGCTCATCTTCCTGCTCGCGGCGATCATTACGGGGCAGGCGATGGAGGCGAACAACGTTTCCGGCGCCGTGACGGGCGGCGATCTGACGGCGCTCATCATGTACGCCTCGCAGATCCTTTCCTCCGTCATGCAGCTTTCGATGGTTCTCGTCATGGTGATCATCGCGCGCACCTCCGCCGAACGTATCGTGGCGGTTCTGAAGGAAAAGAGCAGCATCGTTTCCCCCGAAAACGCGGTCACCGAGGTCAAGGACGGCGACATCGTCTTCGATAACGTCAGTTTCAAATATTCGAAAGACGCGGAAAAGTTTGCGCTTTCGGGCGTCAATCTGCACATCAAATCGGGTCAGACGATCGGCATTCTGGGCGGTACGGGCGCTTCCAAATCCACCCTCGTCAACCTCATCCCGCGCCTGTACGACACGACGGAGGGCACCGTGTACGTCGGCGGGGTCAACGTCAAGGACTACGACCTCGAAGCGCTCCGCAACAAGGTCGCCATGGTCTTGCAGAAGAACGTTCTGTTCTCGGGCACGATCAAGGACAACCTGCGCTGGGGCAAGGAGGACGCGACTGACGACGAAATGCGCCGCGTCTGCCGCCTCGCCTGCGCGGACGACTTCATCCAGGCGTTCCCCGATAAGTACGACACCTACATCGAGCAGGGCGGCACCAACGTTTCGGGCGGGCAGAAACAGCGCCTGTGCATCGCGCGCGCCCTTCTCAAAGACCCGAAGGTGCTCATCCTCGACGACTCGACCAGCGCCGTCGACACCAAGACGGACGCGATGATCCGCAAGTCCTTCCGCGAGGAGATCCCGAACGTGACGAAGATCATCATCGCCCAGCGCGTTTCTTCCGTACAGGACGCAGACCAGATCATCGTGATGGACGGCGGCAGGATCGACGCCATCGGCACGCACGAGGAGCTGCTCGCTTCCAACCAGATCTATCAGGAAGTGTATTATCAGCAGAACAAGATCGGCAACCCGTCTGCCGCAGCAGAGGGAGGTGAGAGCCATGAGTAAGACCGTTGCAACGCAGGCAAAGCCGAAAATGCATACCTTCAAATTGCTCGGAAGGCTGCTCGGCTATCTGTTCCATTACTATAAAGGCAGAATGATCGCCGTATTCGTCTGCATCGCCTTTACGGCGGCGGCAGGTATCAGCTCTTCGGTATTTTTGCAGCTCGTACTCGCCGAGGTCATCACCCCGCTCACGGAGGGCGGTGCGCAGTGGGCAGACGTTTCCGGCGCGCTCTTCTGGATCATCTTCGGCATGGCTGTGATGTATGTCGTGGCGCTGGGCGCGTCCTTCTTCTATAATCAGACGATGGCGGTCGTCACGCAGGGATTCCTGCGCGACGTGCGCGACGATATGTTTTCCGAGATGCAGACATTGCCCATCCGCTATTTCGATACGCATACCCACGGCGACATCATGTCCGTGTACACCAACGATACCGACGCGCTGCGCCAGCTCATCTCCATGAGCATTCCGCAGGTATTCTATTCCTGCATCGCGGCGATCACATTGCTCGTCATCATGCTCCTCAACAGCCTGTGGCTGATGTTCGTCGTTCTCGTGGGCGTCGTGTTCATGGCGCTCGTGGCGAAGGCGGTCGGCGGCCGCAGCGCGCGGTACTTCATCCGCCAGCAGGAAGTCATCGGTAAGACCGAAGGTTACATCGAGGAGATGATGGGAGGTCAGAAGGTCATCAAGGTATTCTGCCACGAGGAAAAGGCGAAAGAGGAGTTCGACAAGATCAACGACGAACTCTGCGACGCGTCCGACAAGGCGAACGCCTACGGCAACATTCTGATGCCCGCCGTCATGAACATCGGGCACTTCATGTTCGTCATCACGGCGATCGTCGCCGGTCTGTTCGTCATGTTCAACGTGCGCAACTTCACCATTCTCGGCTGGGGCGACGAGTTCACCACGTCCGTCGCCATGATCGGCTTGATTGCGACCTTCCTGAACATGTCCCGCCAGTTCTCGCTGAACATCGGGCAGGTCTCCATGCAGATCAACTCGGTCGTCATGGGCCTCGCGGGCGCGGGTCGTATTTTTGAGCTTCTCGACGAAAAGCCGGAAGAGGACAACGGATACGTCACCCTCGTCAATGCGAACATCGACGAAAACGGCAACATCACCGAGAGCGCCGAGCGCACGGGCAAGTGGGCGTGGAAGCACCCGCACCAGGCGGACGGCACCGTCACCTACACCGAGCTGAAAGGGGACATCCGCATGTTCGACGTCGACTTCGGCTACGTTCCCGAAAAGATCGTCCTGCACAATGTCAGCCTGTACGCGAAGCCGGGGCAGAAGATCGCCTTCGTGGGAGCTACGGGCGCGGGCAAGACGACGATTACAAACCTCATCAACCGCTTCTACGACATCGCCGACGGCAAGATCCGCTACGACGGCATCAACATCAACAAGATCAAGAAGGCGGATCTGCGCCGTTCGCTTGGCATTGTGTTGCAGGATACCAACCTGTTCACGGGTACGATCATGGAGAACATCCGCTACGGCAAGTTGGACGCGACGGACGAGGAGTGCATCGAGGCGGCGAAGCTCGCCAACGCGCACGACTTTATAACGCGGCTCCCCGAAGGGTACAATACGGTACTGCGGCACGAGGCGTCTAACCTCTCGCAGGGGCAGCGTCAGCTCATCTCCATCGCGCGCGCGGCGGTCGCGAACCCGCCCGTCATGATTTTGGACGAGGCGACCTCCTCCATCGATACGCGGACAGAGGCGCTCGTACAGAAGGGCATGGACGCGCTGATGAAGGGCAGAACGGTCTTTGTCATCGCGCACAGGCTTTCGACCATTCAGAACTCCGACGCGATCATGGTTCTCGACCACGGTCGCATCATCGAGCGCGGCTCGCACGAACAGCTCATCGAACAGCGCGGCACCTACTACCAGCTGTACACGGGAGCGTTCGAGCTCGAATAGAGGAATGCTAAAACGACAGACAGTGCCCCGCGCTCCCATTTGGAAGCGCGGGGAATTTTTTGCGGATAAATATTATTTCGGCGAAGGGGAGCCTTCTCTCGGAATTTTGAGGCAAAATCTTTGCAGTAAATATCGGATTGCGCGTAAAATCGATTGACAAATGCTGTCGGAAAATGATATTATAATAAAGCTTGAACGGGGGCGTAGCTCAGTTGGTTAGAGCGCATGCTTGACATGCAT
>ERZ1106952.241-NODE-241-length-32120-cov-94.371339_pt1 | contig 32120 bp, 15 predicted proteins | sample MGYA00403677_ERZ1106952 | MGnify/ENA primary metagenome ERZ1106952 (study PRJEB35170, sample SAMEA104062415) | human gut metagenome | biome: human gut; feature: human-associated habitat; material: faeces | place: Denmark | collected 2012-05-14 ...
CGGCTTAGCCTTCTCTGAACCCCGCGACTATCGCGGGGTTTTCGTTATACAAAAAGAGGGATGATGCATGCACATGCATCATCCCTCTTTGCATTTAAGATGAGCGTTCGGCGCGCCGTCACACTTCCGTCGGCCGCGCAGTACTTTGGGCAGGAGGATCGAAAGACGCGCCCTGCAGCGGAAGGCCGTCCGATCTGTCCCCTTTATACAAAAGTTTCAGAAATATCGGGCAGAGAAGAGAAGAAATTATGACGAGCATGATGACGGGCAGGACCGGATTGATGGCCGTACCCGCAAAGAGCCCGCCCTCAATCCCCTTGTTGCAGACGACGAGCGCGACTTCGCCGCGGGCGATCATGCCGCAGCCGATGATGGAGGATTCGCGCCAGGTGTTTCCGCACAGTTTCCCGACACCGCCGCAGCCGATGATCTTGCCCAGTATTCCGACCCCGACAAACGCCAGCGCGAACCACAGAAGGTCGAGCGTGAACCCGTCAAAACTTGCCCCGATGCCGATATTGGCAAAGAAAACGGGCGAAAAGATCATGTAAGAATTTACGTCTACCTTGCGGTCGATATAATCGGTATCTTTCAGCGAACTTAAAATAATGCCCGCAACGTACGCGCCCGTAATGTCTGCGATGCCGAACCATTTTTCTGCGGCGAACGCGAAGACAAAGCAGACGACAAGCCCGAATATCGGGATGCGGCGGGTATGATCGTACTTTTCGGATAAAAACCGGAACAGCAGTTTGAGAAGGATCCCCAACGCGATCGCGCAGACGAAAAACAGGACCGTCATCAGGATCGTTTTCAGAGGATCGGCGGAAGGATCTTTAAAGCCGAGCACAATGGAAAGCACTACGATACCGATCACGTCGTCTATGATCGCCGCGGAAAGGATCGTCGTGCCGACGCGGCCTTTCAGTTTGCCCATTTCTTTGAGCGTTTCGACTGTAATGCCGACACTTGTTGCCGCAAGTATGACGCCCACGAAAATCGCGTCGAGACGGATCGCTGAATCCGAAAGCGCGGAAAAGCCGCCCAAAAAAGGCACCGCGACCAGAAAACCCAGCCCCATGGGCACAAGAACGCCGCCGAATGCGATCAAAGTGGCTTTCAGCCCCGAGCGCCGAAGTTCCTTCACGTCCGTTTCCAGCCCCGCGGAAAACAGAATGAGCACGACGCCGATCTCTGCGATCCCGTCGAGAAAATCCGCCTCTTCCGGCGCAGGATCTATGGGCGCGCCCCAGCCGAACTGACTCCAGATGGCGGGACCGATCAGAAGCCCCGCGATGACCATGCCCACGACCTGCGGCAGACCGAGTTTGCGCATGAGCATGCCGAACAATTTTGTAAACAGCAAGATGATTGCCAGATCCAGAAATATTTGCGTGATGTCCACTGCCGATTCCCTCAATTTTTCAATAAACCTTTTGAACCTTAACCATTTTATTCCTATTTTTTGTGAATGTCAACAGATTGCGGCACGAAGAAAGGACCGATTTTTGCAATTTTCAAAAGATACGGGCACAGTAAAGCCGATCTCTGCAATTTGCAGAGATCGGCCTCATTTCCGTGCCGCCGCGCCCGTTCAACGGAAATACGCAGCGGTCCATGATATCATTTGATCCGGATCGCTTTGCCGCCCGTGAGAAGCAGCATTTTGACCGCATCGAGGGAAAAATCGTGCGCTTCGACGAGCAAGGGTTTATCGATGAAACCGCGCGCCAAGACCTTGAGCGAGGACGCCTTTTTCGGCACGAGTCCCTTTGCTTTGAGCACTTCGAGCGTCACGACATCGTCCGCCGCAAAGTTTTTCGAGAGCGTATCGATATTGACGATCGCGCGCCTGCCCTTGGTATCGGGACCTTCCGGTCTTTCTTCCGGCTCTTCGGAAAAATCCCCTTTCGTTTCGTGCTCGACCAATTCCGCCGCAACTTCGTCGGAGAGGGCCGCCTGCGCTTCGCGCAGAGATACCTTTTCGCGGATCATTGCGGCAACGTCTGCCTGTACGATCTCGGTGTTTTCGCCCACGTTTCCGCTGGAGAGGATCTTGACGAGTTTTTCCCCGACGAGTTCTTCCGTCGTGCGGTAAGGCAGAGAGAAGCGCGTGCGCCTGACCGAACCGCGGACCGCGTCTACTTTCGCGGCAGCCTGCATGAACAAATATTTCGCGTATATTGTGCGGCGGCGGGAGGTGAGTTTGAGCAGCATCGGCGTCTTCTGAAAGCGCTTGATCGAGGATAAGTCTATACCGCGGTATTTCGTATCGGCATATTCGGCGGGATCGAGCGCGAAGGCGATGCACAATTTTCGCCCCTTGAACAGAATGAGCGCCAGCGTGTTTCTGCCCGCGTAAACGCGCACCTGCTTCCAACTTTCGGACATTTTGACGCGCGAAGCGGCGTACGCTTTGATCTCGTCGGCAAGTTCGCCGTATCTGGACTGGATCTGCTCGCCCGACTGGATGAGTTTTGCGCGGAAACTGTAATTATAACGGATATAGACCTTCTTCTTTTCTTCCGCCTCCGGCGCGACCGGCAGGAGCGGAAGGATCGCGGCGGCTGAAACGCCATCCCGTTCCGCGCCGTCGGAAGAGGCGGCAAGTTCGGCGGGCACTTCCTCTTCTTCGACGTCGAAATCGTCGGTAAAGTCTTCGTCATCCTCGTCGTCCTCTTCTTCGTCGTCGAAAAATTCGAAATCTTCGTCGGTAAAATCGTCCTCCGCAAATTCTTCCGCCAAAGCCTCTTCTTCCTCTGCCGCAGGCTCTTCGGCGGCAAGGGAAGGCGCGGGTTCCTCCGAGGAGGGAATTTCTCCCTGTTCCTCCGTCTGAACCGCCTCTTCCAGTTCGGAAACGGGCGCTTCTTCCGGTTCGGGGACTTCGCTCTCCTGCGCGGACAACGATGCATCCTGTATGGCCGCGGCCGCCTCTTCCTCTGCGGCAACGGCCTCTTCTTCGGGGAATTGTTCGGCAAGCGGCTCTTCTTCGGGCGCATCGGCAGGGATCGCTTCTTCCGCGATCTCCTCGGCAGGTTCTTCGGCGGGGACTTCTTCCGCAATCTCTTCCTGCGGTTCGGCAGGTTCTTCTTTTAATTTTTTCTTTTTGAAAAACAGCACGCTGTCCGCTACGGCGAGCCCCGCGACTGCCGCGCCGAGCGCGGCGATCGCGGCGATCTGACCGCTCGGGACCGCCGCCAGAAGCGCAAACAGAGGGAGCGGAACAAAATTGTTGATCTTTACAGAGGAACCCTCGGAGGGAGCGGGATCCTGCGGACCGGCCTCCCCTTCCGTTTCCTCTTCTTCCGTTCCGCGTTCGCCGCCCTCGCCTGTGCCGTCGGGACCGTCCGTCCCGCCGTCGGGTCCGTCTTCACCGTCGGGGCTGTCGGAGCCGCCGTCGGGGCCTACGGGCACCATCTTTTTGCGGCGGATCAGGATGGGCGCGAGCAGGATCAGTTCCACGCCCGCAACGCACGCGAGGAGGATGACCAGCCACATGAGGTCTGCCGCTTCTATCTCCGTTACAAACAGGAATTCGGAGAAGGAATCGACCGTAAATACTGCATAGTCGCCGTACACCGTGTACTCGACTTTTTCAAGCGTCCCGCCCGTGCGGTGCAGGAGCAGGAAGTCTTTGCCGCGCATGTTTTCGGGAATGAGCAAGCGCACGACGACAGACCCTTCGGGCTGTACGACCGAGCCGCCCTTTTGCAGCGAAAGGCCGTAGCCAGCGCCGATCTCGTAACCTTCGAACCCTGCAAGATCGTATTCAGAATACGTTTCTTTGGTCAGTTCTTCGATGACGAGCGTGAGGGAAGGATCGAAACCGCCTTGCGAGGATACGACGACCCTTTCGCGGAATTCCTCTTCGATCGTGACGGAAAGTTCTGCCGCGCGGACGGTGAGCGTCGCGCGCAGGGCGCCGATCTCGTTGTAATTTTTCGAATCGCCTTCAAAATAGGCGACCGCTTCGTACACGCCGGGCGCCGCAGCCACGTTGTTTTCATACGTGACGCGCACTCCCTCGGGCAGCGTGCCCGCAATCGTGAGCGTGTGCAGCGACCCGTCATAGACGACAGACGCCGATGCAAAGGTGATGCCGCTCATGTCGTAATCCGCTTTGGAAACGGTGAACGCCGTTGCTTCGGAGAACGCCTCGCCGTAATTGTCCGTCCGCGCAAGGTACGCTTTGACGTAATACGTGCCCGCATCGGAAGGCTTGACGCTCGTATATGCGCCGTCTTCGCTGTCGGAATAGAGATATCCGGTGACCGCAATCTCTTCGCCGCCCTCAAACTTCGCGACGGCGCCCGAGGGTGCGGAGGGCGTTTCGCCGTAGATCCAGCCGTCCATATCGGGCGCGCTGACCGTAAGGTCGCCCTGCCCGGCGGGAGTAATGGCGAACACTGCAAACAGATCGTCTGTGCCGCCCGTGCTCCATGCCGTGTTGTTTTTGTCTTCGAGAGAGAACACTGCGGCATATTCGCCCGCATCCGTGCCTTTGGCGTTGACGACGGTATATCCTTCGCCCGCCGTAAATCCGCTCGTCTGTTCTTTGCCGTTATAGACTTTCGAAACTGCGGTAAGGTCGGGGGCTTCCACGGCAGCGCGGTCGATCGCATAGGCAAACGAGCGGGCACCGATCAGCCTGTAATTTCCATCGGGATCTTTCAGGGCGACGGAGGCGGTATAACTGCCCGCGGCGCTCGGGGCCGCATCCGACTGATAACTGTTTTCTTCCGTTCCGTTCGGCGTACCCGTGTAGGTAAGCGCGTATTCGACTTCGTCCGCCGCGCCGACAAAGTTGACCGATACGGGTTTTCCTTCGCCGTCGTATACGTACTCCGTTTCCGCGTCTTTGCCGATCTGAACGGTGATCTCTTTCTGTCTGATGAAATACGTCTGCGTGATCTCGTCGGGAAGGAGGTAGTTCCTGCGCTCCGCGCTCCCCTCTTCGCTCGCGAACGAGGCGGTGAACACATAGCCGTCCGCGCTGTAATCCCTGAACGCGCCGCCCTGTACGGATACGGCCAGGGAAACGGTTTCCCCGTTCACGTCGGTATAGGACGCGGCGATGTCGGTCGCGTGGTCTTTCGCATCGTACACGTAATCGCTGCCCGACCAGTGCACGGAATCGATCCTGCGCGGCTCGATGGTGAGCGTTGCCGTAAGCGAGAGGGAATTGACGCGCTCGCCGCCCTCCGTTACGAATACGTAGTTGCCGCTTGCGGAGGTGAAGGTGTACGTGACCTGCACCGTACCTGCGTTGACTCTGTCCCCTTCGTAGGAGACGGCTACGCCGATGGGCAGATCGTCGTTTCCGACGGGCAGATCGCCCGTAAACGCGAGGGAATGTTCGTTCCCGTCGTATGTGACTTTCGCATCGGACAGGGAAACGGACTGCATGTCGTAAACGTCCGCTTCGATGGTGAAACGGATATAGTCGCCCGATACGTCGGTGAAGTTTTCATTTCCGACGATGGTTGCGCGCAGATAATAGGTTCCGGCATTGACAGGCTGCCCGCCGAGCAGGAAATACGATTCGCCCGATTTATAATAATAATTGTAGACGATCTCGCCTTCGAATTTTCCGACAGGCGCCGTGATCTCGGGCATCTGTTCGCCGTACGTCCAAGTATCGTCCGTAAGGGATGCGTCTGCTTCGAGGACATTCTCGCTCTGGATCACATACCACTCGAGCGTGCATTCGCTCGGTTCGTCGTCGGGATAAGCCCAGCAATAATTGTACGTATCGTTGAGCCTGAGCGTGACGCTCGCCGCGCCGACCTCCGTTCTGCCATCGTTGGCGGAGAAAACAAAGGTCTCTCCGAACACGGCGCCGTAACGCTGACCCGCGAGATTTTCTTCCGCAACCGTAATCGCGCTGCCCGTATAGAACTGGTCTTCCGCGGCAAATGTAAGCGCTCTGCGTTCTACGATGAACGCGACGCTCGTGCCCTGCAGGGAATAATTGCCGCCCTCTTTGACAGACGCGCGCACAGTATATACACCCGCAAGCGAGGGAACGTCTGTGCCGCTGTGGTACTCTGCGGCAGGGTCATTCGGCTGCCCTTCATAGGTAAGGATCAGATCGTTTTCGATGAACGCTTCGGCGCTGTCTTCGCCGACGATGCCGACCACGGAATCTGCCGGCACGGCGGCGGGCGAAATCTCGCCCATGTAAACGCCGCCGCCCGAAACGATGGTGAGGGTAACGGGCGCGGGCGTGACCGTCAACGTTGCCTGCGTAAAGGTGAGTTGATAATTTTCGGAAATCTCCTCTTCGCCCGAGAACGTGCCCGTAATCGCATAACCGCCCGCATTCACGTGCTCGGCTTCGTCTGCAAAGACGATCGTGACCGCAAAGCCCGCATAAACTTCGGCGCTTACGGTATATCTGTCTTCGCCCTGCATGAGGACGGCCTCTTCGCCCGTGTATACCGCTGTCTGGTCGGATACCGTTACGGTAACCGCCTGTTTGTCGATGTAATAAGTTTTTACCGGCAAATTTTTGCCCGCAAGCAGATCTTCGGAGAATACATAATTATGCCTTTCGTTACCGCCCTGCATTCCGGCAAAGTCTGCCGTGAATTCGTATCCGGATTCGCTGTAATCGACAAATCCTTCCTCCGGAGACGTGACTGCGAGCGTCGTCTGTACGCCGAGGGCGTTGACGTAGTACGCGCCGATCAGGCCGCTCTGGTCTTCGCCGCTGTAAGTGTAATGCGTCTGCTCCGTCCAGTTGATCTCTTCGATCACAAACGGGGTAATCGTGAGTTGTGCCCTGAGCGTGACCGAATTGACCTTTTCGCCGTTTTGCGTGAACTGATAATTTTTGTCGGCGGAAGTGAAGGTAACGGAAAGCGTGCGGCTGCCCGAATCGGTGAACCCGTCGGAATAACTGTAGCGCACGTATGCGGGAAGATCTTCGCCCGTGAGCGTAAATTCGATCCTCTGTTCCGTTCCGGTGTAAGGCAGGCTCTGCGCCTCGTACCGCACGGCGGCGGCAATATCGAATACGGCGGTCTCGATCGTCCAGGTGAGCGGCTTGTCGGACACGGTGTCGTCTGCCCACTCGTAGTTGGCCGTATCTTTGAGTTTGATATAGAGGATATGCGTGCCCGCCGAGGAGGCGACCATGACCGGCCTGCCCTCTTCGTCGACGTTATACGTCGCGTCCTGCGTTCTGCCGATACCCATCGTAAGATCGTCGAATGCGTTGATGAAAATCGTATCGGCTGCGGGATCATATTCGCTTACGGCGCTCTGTCCGTCCGTTTCGCCCAGGGTGGGAAGCGCAAGTTTTTGTTTCGCGATGTTCCAGGCGATGACGATCTCGTCGTTCGCCTCGCCGTCCGCCCATTTATAATTGGTCGGATCTTTTAAGGTGATGACCGCATCATAGTCACCCGCGACACGCGCCGTGTTGCCTGCGATCTGCATCAAGTCCGGATCAAAGCCTTCGGGAGTATACGTCTGCAAGGTGTTGCGCTCGTATTCAACGGAATAGATCTCATCCGGCTGGGATACGCGCGTGACGGTATCCTGTTCGATGATGAACATCTTGTAGCCGTAACCCGCACCGTAATCTCCGCCGCCCGGCGCAAACGCGCGTACCCAGTACACGCCCGCGTCCGAAGGCGCAACGGAAACGTAGGAAGCGATCTGGGCGGCATCCTCTTCAGACTGGCCCTCTTCTCCCCTGGCAAACATGAACGTGATGTTGACGCCGTCAGGATCGGACAGGGCGGTCGCTTTCAGGCCGTGCTCCCAAGGGGTCTTGCCGTCGTAAACCCAACTCTCCTCGTCGATCGTGATGGTGATATAGTTCGTAGCCGTGGAAACGGTAAAGGAGATCGTTCTGTTGGCGGTGTTGCCCGTATCGGGGTTGCCCCATTCGTAATTGTTCAGATGCTCGGAACGGATGGAAACCGTTACCGTATAGGTACCCAACGCCGCGGGAATGGTGACGGAACTTCCGTCCGCATCGATGTTCACGCCCGTGACCGTCATGATCTCGGGATCGAAGTTGGCGATCGTATTTGTCGCGATCTGCCCTTCCGTTACCTGTTCGAGCCCGACGTTCGTATATTGCCACGAGACGTTGAGGATGTATTTGGCAACGGTAAATTCACGGGTGTACGGCTGGGAAAGAACGTAGTTATCCGTTTCGCCGACGGAGACGACGACTTTATAATAGCCCGCGTCGGCATACTCATCCATTTCTTCGCCGATCTCGCTCCAGTCTTCCCCTTCGCTCCAGCCCTTGTAACTGTAAGTTACTTTGACGGACTCTGTGAGGTCGAGGCTGCCGACTTTTGCGGTAAACGTGAGCGGATAACGAGAGGACGCGTCGTTATACGTCCACCCGGAGGGGTTGAACGTGACTTGCAGATCGACGGCGCCCTGCGAGATGGTCACCGTGATCTTGCCCGTAACTTCCTGATGGTTATCGGCCGTAAGTTTGTAGTAAACGACCGTCGTCTGCACGTTGACAAAGTTCGGTTTCAGTTCATCAAACGAGACATAGCCGCTGCCCTCCGTCAGGCTGAACGACCATTCGACGGAATCGGCGTCGCGGGAATGCACCGTCTCGGCACTGTATGTCGCAAAATCGACGGCCTCGCCGATATATTCCTGTTCATACGGGGAAATATCGTAACTGAGTGCGGCGGACGTGATCATGAAAGTGCCTGCCTTGCCGTCTTTGACGGTAACGGCGTAATTTTCATTCGCCCAAGAGTCCAGCGTGATCTCGTAATCGCTCACATCGACTCCGGATGCTTTTTTAAGCAAGATGCCCGGATCGGTGCCCGCAACGATCGATTTGCTGCCTTCCGCAAGGATATAGCCGTCCGTTTCGCCGAGTTCCTGCAATACGTCGGGTTCTTCGCCGTCGTATACCGCCGTCTGATCATTGATCACGATCTCGATCGGGCGGGGCAGTACCGTCATGACGCCGACATTCCCCGAAACGCCCAGGCCCGTGATGTCGTAATTTTTAAGACGGGCGTTATAACCGCCGCTGCCCGGAACGGGCTCGACGATATAAGTATAGTAAGTGCGCGTCTCCGTAGTGATCTCGCTCGAATCCGTCGCGTTCGTATACACCGCGAAGCGTATGCCGTCCGCCGCAACAAATTCTGCGGCCCCCTCGCGATAGCCCCATGCCATGATCTCGGACGAGGTGGGCACGGAATCGCCGTAATACATTTCGGCGTCCTTCGCATAGATCTCGACGGCGCGCTTCTGCATCGAGTAGCCGCGGGTCAGCGAACTGTCCGTCGGGAGAATGTAGTTGCATTGGCCGTAGTAGTTGACGGGGTTATCCCCTGCCGAGAATCCCGTGACCTCGAAAGAATACGGCGCAGGGCTGTAATCTTTGAATTCGGGCCGAGAGAGGACAAGCGTCTGCACGCCGCCGAAAACATCTTTATACGTGGCGGAGATCTTGCCGCTCTGATTGGTGCCGTCGTAGAAGAACTCCGTCTCTTCCGTCCAGTCGATCGTAACCGTTACGGGAGTGATGATGACCTTTACGCTCAATTCCGTGAACGGCAGAGTATAGTTATAACTGTCGGAAGAGAAATACGCCCTGAAAGTGTCGCCGCCAGCGCCCGTGACGTCGGTGATGCCCTTATCGAAGGTCACATCCGGAACGATCTCGTCTTCACCCGCTTCGGGCATTTTGGTCAGTTGCGGCGAATGCGCCTGACCGTCATACACACGTGTATACGGCTTTTCGGTAAAATCGATCCCGTACCAGTTATACTCGGCTTTTGAGATCTTGAATGCGGTAGAGGGCGTCGAGAACACGTAGTCGTCTTCGTTCTCCGTCGTTATGACCAGGACGACGGTGTAGGAACCCGCATCCGTAGGAGCCTGCAACGTGGGCTCTTCTGCCGAATAATACGGGTCTCCGTTTGCCAGCGTGCCGAAATAATACAGTTCGGTCGTGACGTTATCGCCATCGGCAAAATCGCCCGTAGAGACTGTAAAGGTGGCCTCCTTCTCGTCTCCGTCATAAGTGAGAACGTCCGGTACGGTGATGGTGCTGTCGACAGACCGCCTCGTGATCACGTAATGAGCGGGCTGCCCGGAGATATACTCACCGTTCTCCGCCACCTGGCCGCAGAAAGTGATATCGTAATTGACGCCGAGATCGGACGAACCGTTCAGGTGCGTGCCGACGACTTCGTACGTATCCGCGCTCTTGGGCGTGATGCCGTCCTGAAAACCGACGGTATAAATCTGCTCGTCTTTGCCGACGTCGCCCGTATACAGGGCGTAATACTCCCCTTCCGCCTCGAGCACGTGCGCGGTCAAACCGAGCAATGCTTCGCCGTAGACAGACGTTTTATAATCGATGCCTACGCGGATGGGACGGGCGGTGACGGTGAGCGCACCCTTTTCAAGGGTAATGGAATAATTGTCGTACACGATCGGGTTCAGCCCGACGGTATACTCTTTGCCCGATGCGGTGACCCAATCGCCCGCCTGATACGTCCAAGTATACTCGAGCCTTGCGTCGAGGGCGGACTTGTCGTCGGCGTTTGCGGTCTCGTCTTCCGCAAGCCCCGTATACGTGACGGAGAAGGAATCCTGCGAGACGGACTCGCCGTACATTACGGACGCATCGTCGACCGAGACGGTGAGCGCCCTTTGCTTCATCGTATATTTGTTCGTGCGGTCCTCTTCCGCGATATAGTAGTTGTGCTTTTCATTGTCCGCGTCGTTGAATGCGGCGGTAAAGGTATACTTCGCGCCGCCGTTGTGATCGCGGAATTCTCCGTCGAGCGTAACGAGCAGGCCGATCCTGTCGCCCGATTCGAGATCGGTATATTCCGCTTCGACTTTTTCGCGCTGGTTGGTGCCGTCGTAGGTGAAGGAATCTTCCGGCCAGAAGATCTCTGCCCTTGCCTTTTGGATGAGCACGGTAAACGTACCCGGCTTATCGTTGTGGTTTGCCGCGGTGATGATATAGTCGACGGTGTACGCGACGGCCGCGCCTTCCGCATCCACTTTGACGTCTTTGAGGAGGGTGGCGGGCTCATCGTCTACGGTGAACGACCAGTTCGCTTCCTGATCGTTTACGGTGGCCGCATAGTCGTTCACGTGGTCCAAAATCACCCAGTCTTTGCCGTTGTAGGTGAACGTAAAGTTCTCGAACGGCTTGACGGTGATGTCTGCCTTTTCGATCGTGAAGGTGCCGGACTTGTTATCCTGCACGTTGACGATATAGTTTTCATTCGTGAAATTCTGCAGGGTGATCTTATAACCGTTCTCTCTGTAATCGGCACCGGGTTCCTTTTCGAGCCGGATGCCTGCCGTGCCGTCGGCGTATTCTGCGCGGCTGCCCCCGGCATAGGTGTAGCCCGCTTCGAAAGCGGAACTTACGGAAGGTTCTCTGCCCGTATAGGGAGCGGACTGGTCGCCGATGACGATGGTGATCTTGCGCTTTTGAACGGTGAGCGTGCCGCTCTCGTATTGAATCGCATAGTTATCGGAGGTGAAGCCCTGCGGAGTGGCGGTATAGACGCTGTCCGCAGCATCGCCGACTGCGTATTCTTCATCCCACGCAAAGGAGAGCGAGCCGCCGAGGATCCCCTCGTTTGCGCCGTTTTCGTCCCCTTCGCCGCCGACAAAGCCGCTGTATTTGACGGTCATCGCCTGCGCCGCATCGCCGTATATGACGGTCGCGTTCTGCGCGGAAACGGTGAGAGCCGCCTGTCTGATCGTGATCTCGAACGTACCCATGAAATCGTTATGGTTGGGCGCGGTGAGCGTAAAGGAAACGAAGTAAGCGGTAACTTCTCCGTTTTCCACTTTGACGTCTTTTACGGAAGTCTGTGCCGCGCCGTCGAACTCAAACGACCAGTTTTCGTCACTCAACTGGGTGCCGTCCACCGTTTTGACGCCGCTTAAGAGGGCGTTTTCAAAGATGGAGTACGCTTCCCCTTTATAAGTTACATCAAAGCCCTCAACCGTTTCTTTGCCCGTAAACTCGGCGGGAGAGATCGTGAAGGTACCTTCACCTTCGCTTGCCTGCGTTACGACATAGTTTTCATTCGACCATTCGCCCAGCGTAATGGCATACGTTCCCGCAGCGGCGCCCCCCTCTTTGAGAAGGGTGATGTCTGCGGGAAGATCGCTCAGTTCTTCGCCCGACGAGAGGGTGTATTTTGTGTTGTCGACTTTCGGTTCCGTGCCCGTATAGCCGGCGGACTGATCGCCGATGTCGATGCTGATCTCGCGCTGTTGTACGGTCAGTTCGGCGTCGTTCCACGTCACGTCATAATTGGAAAATTCAGGTTTGTTGAGCGTGATATGGTACGTTCCGAAATTATTCTCCCTAACATAATCGCCCGTAACGGTGATCTGGCTTTCGAGTTTGGCCTGATCGCCATTCTGCCAGCCGGAAACGGTGAAGGAATATTTGGGAGCCTCGTCGCCGTAGGTGATCGTGTTGTCCGGCGCGTCTGATTTTGCCGTGACCGTGAGAGGCGCGCGCGTAATGTTATACGATGCGGAATCCTCCCCCGTCAGATTATAGTTTTTATTGGAAACGGTCAGGGAAACGGTATAGTTGCCGACATCGGTGGGAGGGACGTCGGTGCCCGTGCCCGTATACGACCATACGATGCCGAGGTCTTTAAGCGAATCGCCCGAAGCAAGGCCGTCCGGCGTTGCGGTCGCCGCCTTTGTGGAGCCGTAAACGCCGTCGTTGGGCGTGATGGTGACGGTAATGTCTTTCGGGGTGACCGTAAAGGTGCAGGTGATCGTCTTTTCGCGGTAGTTGGCGAGTTCGACGATGCGCACGTGCAGCGTATATTCGCCCGCCTCAGTGGGGATGCCGACCGTGTAATCTTTATTCGGTTTGGAAGTATACGAATCGCTGCCGTTATAAACAGTCCCCGTATACCAATAGGTAACGTCTCCCTTTTCGATCGCAGCGAGCGCCTCGCTGTTAGTCGTAGCGATCGCGGGCTTGTTGTCGGCATAGTCTGTATCGCCGTAGGTCCAGCCCGTTATCGTGACGGTGGCCTCGTAATCGTCGCGGGCGATCTCGTACCACAATTTGACCCTGCCCGTAGAGACGTCTTCGATCTCGTCCTTTTCGTCTTCGTCGCTGCCCTGCTCGTCATTGTTGATCGCCCATTGATAATTTGCAGGATCGCTCAGTTTAAGAACGACGAAATAATTGCCGATTTCAAACGGTTTCGCAGATCCTAAAGACGTATCTCCGTTGCCCATTCTGATATATTCGACGATCGCGTACAGAGGGTTGCCTGCCGCCGCGGATTCGATGGCGACGGGAACGAGCCCCGCGCCGTCCGCATAGGTCAGCACCCTGCCGTTATCGCCTTCGCCCGCAGTTTTCGGCGCGGTAACGATCTGGCGGTCAATCGTAAACGACTGAGTCCATACCTCTTCGGTATAGTCGGCAGTAGCAGGAACAACTGCCTTAACTTCATACACACCCGCGGCGAGATCGTTTGCGAACGTGTACGCAAACTCGGAAAGAGACACGGTCTGCCACTTTCCCCAGCCATTATCCGTCCAGCCTTTGGTGCGGTAGGATACGGCGACCAGATCTTTCAGGTCGATCTCCGTTTCGCCGACGAATGCTTTGCTTACGGTGAGGATGTACGTTTCGCCGTCCTGATAATACCAGCCGTCCGGATCAAAGGTGACCGTGAGCGTGACTTCGGTATTCTGCTCTACGGTGAAGGTCTGCTCCTCTTTGGTATAATTGTAATTTGCGCCCTTCTCCACGTAGGCGACGATCTTGTATTCGCCTGCGGGCGTGTCTGCGGGAAGGCGGTTGTCCTTGATCCCTTCGGTGATCTCCGGCCAGTCGTCTCCCGCGCCCTTTTTATAATATTTGAAGAGCACTGCAGCATTGTCGTACAATGCGGTCGCCGAAGGCGTTGAAGGCGTATTGCCGTATTCCCAACCGCTGAACGGCAGGAAAGTGATCGGGTTTTCGACAGGGGTGATCTTCCATTTGAACGAAATCTCTTCTGCCGGCTGGAGATCGGGGTCGCCGTCTGCGCCCCACGTATAATTTTGAATTACTTCCTCTTTGAAAGAAACGGTGACGGCGTAGTCATCGGCCACGTTGCGCGCGGTGAAAGTGCGCGTACTGCCCGAGCCGCCGACCGTGAGGTTTTCGCTTTCGGTAAACTCCATGAGATTGGCGTCAAAGCCGCTCAGCGTCTTGGTCTGCTCTTTACCGGTAAAGGGCAAATCGCCCTCGGGAGAAATGGTCGGCTGCGCGATGCCCTGCCTGAGCACCTTGAACGGAACGGGGGCAGACTGAGTGCTAGTATAATCTTTATTGCCGACGACTTCGGCGCGCACCCAGTAGTTGCCCGCGTCCATCTCTTCGGGAGCCGCGGAAACCGCGTCTGCGTCCGTATAATATACGTATTTGACCGTGCCGAAAGAAGCGGTCATCCCCGTTGCGCCGAGGCCGCTATCGTATTTCCCGTACGTCCAGCCCTGAATGGTGAGCGTACCCTGCAGTTCGTTCAGCGCCTGCTCGACCGTCCAGGTGAGTTCTATGTAGTCTCTTTCATCGTCGCGCGTATCCCAGGCGAAGTTGGCTTTGTCTTTCAGTTCAAAACGAATGGTATAGTCGCCTGCGCCCGCAGCCGTAGAGATCGAAGGCAGAGAGGACCAGACGAGCCCTTCCGACGCGCTCCCCTCGACGACCTGCATGGTATTGCCGTTATATTCGACCACTTCGGTCGCGTTGCTGCCCGAAGCATAGACGACGCTCGGATTCTGCAAAGAGGGCGCGACGATCGCCTTTTTATAGATCTCCCAAACGATCGTCTTCGTGCGCTCGGCATCGTCGACGGCCGTACCTTTCCACCTGTAATCTTCGGTAAGGGTGAAGGTGATCGTATATTCGTTCACGTCCTCGCCGCTGTGGCCCGAATAGGTATAATAGGTATCCGATTTGTCGAAACCGCTTTCGTCGACGGTGATCTGTGTCCCGGTATACTCGTACTCCGTAATCCCGAGCGAAGGATTTGCGGAAACTTCGGCGCGCCAGATCATGAAATAGACGGGGTCGGTGGTGACGGCATAGTAATTCGACGTGCCCGTCAAGGAGGCGACGGCGTAGTAATAGCCGGAGGGAGACGCAGCCGACAGATCGCCCGTCACTTTTGTAAAGTCGGAGTCGTTCCACGCTTTATAGTAATATGTATAGACGATTTCTTCCAGTCTGTCCTTTCCGAACGAAATTTTGGTGACTTGAGGAGATGACGGTTCGCTGTCGTAGATCCAGCCGGGCAGACCGCCGCCGAGATCCTCGCCGACGGTAAAGTCGAGTTCGTTATCCGCCTGCACGATATCCCATTCGAGGGCCTTATCGTCCGTCTTGCCGTCAGACCAGCGATAGTTGTTTTTATCCTTCAGCGTAAGCGTGACGATATAATGCCCGTCCGTCTTGACGTCAGTACCCCCGGCGTTTGTGATGTCATATTTGTCCGTTTCGGGTAAGACGACGGTGGGTTGGATCAATCCCCCCGTATATTCGAGTTCATCATCCTTAAGGTCGGGAATAGCCACCGAAGCGCGGTTTATCGTAAATCTACGCGTCTCGCTTTGGGTGATACCGTAATAGTTGGTGGATTCTTCTATGGATATATAGACGGTATACGACCCCGCCTGCGTGGGCACCTCGTCAATATCCTGCGTTACCAGAGTGAAAGTGTCCGAAGAGCCGTTGACCATGCCCCCGTAATAGAAGGTGATCTTGTTTTCTTCCTGCAACTCGGAGGCGATATCGATGCGTTCGCCGCCGACCGTGGCATACACGGTGACGGAGGGACGGCCGGAGTCTCCGTAATCCCAACCGGATATGGACAGACTGACGTCGCCGGCAGAAATGCTGACTTTGGTGATCTGCCAGGTATAGGTGATCGATCCGTCCTCGTTGAGAACACCGCCATCGCCGCCGATACTCCCCCACTTGTAGTTCTCGTTGTTCAGCCTGATCGTAACGGAATATTCGCCTGCCGAAACGGCATACAGGAGCAAGGCACTTTCGCCGCTTTGGTTTTGCCCCGCTTCATATCTGTCGGCCGTAGAGTTTAAGACCTCCATATTTTTATCGTCGAAACCGTTGAGATATTTTATGATCTCCTGCCCTGTATACACGTCGGACATCGTGCTCATGGTCGGCATATTATACTCCGCCTGCACGACGCGGACATTGTTGACCGTGGCGGAGGCTACCTCTCCGCTTTCAAGATATTCATATCCCGTATATTCGATCTGCAGCGTCGTATCCCCGACAAGGAAATAATCCCTTTCGAGGTCCTCTTCATCGTAAATGACTTTATACTCTCCGGCTGAAAGGGTCCTGGGAGTAAAGTCAGAGTACATGAGCGTAACCGTTATATCCTCTGCTGAAAGAGAGGTATAAGCTGAATATGCTTTATTGGTAATACGTGCCGTCATGCCCAAGATCGTGGCAGGCGTGATCGTAAGCACTACCGGCTCGGAAACGACGTCGTCATTTCCCTCTACGGGTATGCGCGCCACAACTTTACGCTCATAGGAAGGCAGTTTTGCTTCGGCCGCCGTGGGACGAAGCGTCGCGGGATCATCCTCGGTTTCTTGGCAAACTTCAACAGTAAAACCGCCAGTATATACGCCCGAATTCCCGTTATTGTAGCGAACATTCAAAGACAAATACCATGACAGCGTGGTAGAATCTGCAGTGGAATAAATTGTCTGCCCGTTTTGGGTAGAGGTTGCCGTCGCTTCTACGACCTCTATCGGCGTAACCGTATATTCAAAAGTGGCCGAAACGCCCGCGAAGGTGACGCGGAAAGTCTGCAATCCCTGACGCATTTCGCCGGAAATCTGATAATCTTTGATCTCCTCTCCCCCGTCGTATGCGGAACCGTCGTTCCGCACGCCCGTCACTTTGATATACTCTTTGAATACGTCGATGGTATCCGTTACAAAAATCGTGACCCCACCCAATGCGGATGTGTCGATCACAAGTTTTTCCAGTTCGACTCCCTCGGCGGGGACCATGACCGACGCGGAATGCGTGCCGAACGTAACGGTGATCTCGTTATCGCCGATGACGGTAAGAGAACCGCTCAGTTCGTAATCCTCCGCCGCAAGTTCGACGGCCTCTCCGCCGCCCACGGGCGCGGCCTTTACGATGAGGACCTGTTTCAGATCGTCGAGCGAAAATTCCGAACTGTTCGCAAAAATGCGGACGTTTTCACCCTCCGCATCGACGATGTTGTTTTCCTCGTCTCTCCTCAGTTCCGCCGTTATGCCCGTATAAGAGGAGGGATCCTCCGCAGCATATACGCTTTTCTGAGGAAGAAAAAAGGCAATCGCAAATGCCGCAATGCTCATAAGCAGAACAGCAAAAAGCGATATGCCTATCCTTTTTCTTGTGCTCATCATTTATGCACCTCCGTTCAAATACCCGTATTTTTTTCTTACATTATTTATATATATTCCGAAGCATCCGCCAAACCTGCCAAAAGCCGCCGGAATTTTGCCGCAAAAACGACAATCTTTCCGTCCGTTCGACACCGATGACCGCGGAAACGATACCAAAGTATTTTTATGCCGAAAAATGCTTCTCTGCCGACAGCCCCGTCTGCAGAGCCTTTTTTTGCTCCTCCGAATTTATTTCCCACTACCTGCTTCTTGATCGCGTGCGGTGCACGCTTTAGGCCTATTAAATGAATTTGCCGTTTTCAAAACGGCAAAGGGGCGCCCCTTTCTATCTTCTGAGCCGATATCTTTTCTCAATGTAATATTTTATGAAAAATGTAATTACTATTCTATCACAATATTTTTATTTCGTCAATACATTTTTCATTTTATCTTATCAAAAAACCTGAAAAACAATCGCCGATCCGTCCGTCGTCTATGAAATTTTTTTCAGCACATGCCGAACGGCGTTGTTGATCCCGCAAGAAACAGGGCAGAGAAGATTTTCTCTGCCCTGTTTCTTACAAATGGTGCGGCGCAAGCGTGCGCCACTCGATCTCTTATCTGACGACGCCTTTTTTGAGGATGATGTTCGCATACGTGCGCTCTTCGCCCGTGGCGATGACCGCATACGCGCCCTTCGCGCGCTCGTAAAACGCGAAACGCTCCGCAAAAGCCTCTTTCACGTTGTCGTCGGCCGCGTGCGCGATCTTGCGGTATGCCTGCCACACGGGCGGATTCGGGTCGTCGCCCTCCACCGTTTTCATTAAAACGAAATTTTCCTGCGCGTACGTGTCCAAAGGAATGAGCGCAAGCACGGCGGAAAGCATCGCCTCGCCCCCGATCCCGTCCGCCCGTATCACGCGTTTTCCGTAATTTTCCGAGGGGAAGTTGCCGTCCGCGATCACGATCTCGTCTCCGTGCCCCATCTCCGCAAGGATTTTCAGAAGTTCAGGGGACAAAATTTTGGGAATGCCTTTTAACATGATTACCTCCGTTTCTATACAACGCCGCGCGACATGCTATATGCGCCGCACAAGCGAATTTTCTTTCAGATATTTGCCGGACAGGATGTTCTCCCACCAGTCGCGGTGTTCGAGATACCAGCGGACCGTACGTTCGATCCCGTCGGCAAAAGACACCGCCGGACGCCAGCCGAGTTCTTTTTCCGCACGAGCGCACGAGAGTGCGTAGCGAAGATCGTGCCCCTTGCGATCGGGTACGTATTCGATCAGGCTGTCGGGCACGGAAAGGGCGGACAGCACCCCTTTTATAACTTCAAGATTGCTCCGCTCTTCCCCGCCGCCGAAATTGTATACTTTGCCGACCTCGCCCTGATCCAGCAAGAGGTCCAAAGCCCTGCACTGGTCTGTCACGTACAGCCAGTCGCGGACGTTTTCGCCCGTGCCGTAAACGGGTACGGGGCGGTCGTTCAAAGCCCTTGCGATCGCGAGCGGTATGAGTTTTTCGGGAAACTGCCGCGGGCCGTAATTGTTCGAACTGCGGCTGATCGTTACGGGAACGCCGTACGTGCGAAGATACGAGAGACACAAAACATCGGCCGACGCCTTGGACGCGGAATACGGGCTGGACGGCTTGAGAGGGCTGTTTTCCGTAAAGAAAAGATCGCGCCGCCCGAGCGGGAGGTCGCCGTAAACTTCGTCCGTCGATACCTGATGAAAGCGCGATACGGGATATTTGCGGCACGTATCCAGCAACGTGCCCGTGCCAAGCACGTTGGTCTGCAGGAAAACTTGGGGAGAGTCGATCGATCTGTCTACGTGGCTTTCCGCCGCGAAATTCACTACGACGTCAGGCCGCTCGTGCGAAAACAGTTCCTCCACCGCGACTGCATCCGCTATATCGCCCCTGTAAAAGCGAAAGCGCGGTTCGCCTTCGAGCGGCTTCAGGGAAGCGACGTTTCCGGCATAGGTGAGTTTGTCAAAACACACGACGTCCGTATCCGGACGATGCTCCAGAAGGTAGTAAATGAAATTGCTTCCGATAAATCCGGCGCCGCCCGTTACCAGTATTTTCACGGTCCGCCCTCCCTGCCGAAATTTTTGATCGCAAACATTGTAACACGGAAACGCCGCGTTGTAAAGAATTTACCGCAATTTTTCCGTCGGCGCGGCACCGCAAAGCGCGTTTTTGACCGATTTGCCACCCGCAGCCGTGTCGGCGCGTCCGCGGCGCATACCGCTGCGAAAAGATTTTTATCAAATCGGTAAAAAATTTTATCAGCCGTCAAAAAAACAGTTGACAAACGCATTGAAATTTAATAGAATAATATAGCGTCTTTTGAGAGGCGGCCATATCGCGGGGTGGAGCAGTTCGGTAGCTCGTCGGGCTCATAACCCGAAGGTCGCAGGTTCGAATCCTGCCCCCGCAACCAAAAAAGGAATACCGCGCTTTTGCGGCAAAAATTTTTGCGGCGGCGGTTTCCCCTGCTTTTCCGGAATCCTGCACGGCAGGTTCCGAAGTCCTGCAAAGGCATTTATGGCGGCGTAGCTTAGTTGGTTATAGCGATCGGTTCATACCCGATAGGTCGTAGGTTCGAATCCCACCGCCGCTACCAAAAGCAAAATTCGGAAGAACTGCGAAGTTTCGCGGCTTGCTTCGATACATAGAACGGCCCCATGGTCAAGCGGTTAAGACATCGCCCTTTCACGGCGGTAACCCGGGTTCGAGTCCCGGTGGGGTCACCAGTATAAAGGCATAGGTTTGTTCCCTATGCCTTTATCTTATCGCGTAAAAATGACGGAGAAACGATAGATTTTATAAAAATGCCCCCCTAGATGCCTTAACGCCTCGGAATTCTACAGAAGCATTCCGTATAAAATGCGCAGTAATATCGGCAGATTTTACAATTCTGCTTTTCTGTTTTATACCCATTTTGGGTATTGTCAACCCATTTTGGGTATAAGTGTTATAATATATTTGTAAATTTTGAAGGAGCGCTATGATGGAATTCAAAGATACATTGAAGATGATCCGCAAAGAAAGGGGCATGACGCAAAAAGACGTATATGAATTGCTGAAAATTTCCGCAAACGGTTACGCAAGTTGGGAACAAGGGCGGACGGAACCGGATATAAAAAGCATCAGAAAACTGTGCAAAATTTTTGACGTGAGCGCCGATTACCTGCTCGGACTGGAAGACGAAACGGGCACAAAAATATGATCGGTCATTGATTTTCAGAAAATTAAGGGCTCGAACCGAATGGCGGTTCGGGCCCTTGCGTTTTCCCCTGCCGTGTTTTTCCTCGCCACCCAAATAAAAACGTGTACAGAAACGCCCTTTCTGCCTGCCAACCGGACGAAGGAGCATGCAAATACTTGACAGAAAAGCGCATTTCGATTAAAATAGTTAAAATCATTTATCATTATTATAAATACACGCAAAATGCCCGCTGCATATCTGCGGGACAAGGAGAATGATCATGAAACTGAGCGGCGCCGATATAGTGATTCAATGCCTGAAGGAACAGGGAACGGATACCGTGTTCGGCTACCCCGGCGGATGCGTGCTCGACATTTACGACGCGATCTACCGCGACGGAACGCTCAGGCATATTCTGACGGCGCACGAACAGGGCGCGGCGCACGCCGCGGACGGGTATGCGCGCGCGACGGGAAAAACGGGCGTCTGCATCGCGACTTCCGGCCCGGGCGCGACGAACCTTGTGACGGGCATCGCGACCGCGTATATGGACTCCGTTCCCCTCGTAGCCATTACGGGAAACGTGACCGTTTCCAACTTAGGCAGAGACAGTTTTCAGGAAGTGGACATTGCGGGCATCACGATGCCGATCACGAAGCATAATTACATCGTCAAAGACGTAAACGCGCTTGCCGACACCATCCGCGAGGCCTTTTACATCGCTAATTCGGGAAGAAAGGGGCCCGTGCTCGTCGATATCCCCAAAAATCTGCAGACGGAGACGGCCGAATTTACCCCCGCAAAACCCGCAATTTACACGCCGAAAAGCGTGAAAGAAGAGACTTTGCGCGCGGCCGCGCGGGCGATCGCGGAGGCAAAACGCCCCCTGATCATTGCGGGCGGCGGGGCGATCAGTTCGAATGCCTCGCAAAATCTGATGCAGTTTGCCAAACGCATACAGGCGCCCGTCGCCTCTACCCTGATGGGGCTGGGCGCGTTTCCCGCATCGGACGGGCAGTCGCTCGGGCTGATCGGCATGCACGGAACGGATGCGGGCGCAAAGGCGTTTTTGCGGGCGGACACGGTGATCGTTTGCGGCATGCGCTTTTCCGACCGCGTGGCGGGAGACAGGCAGAAATTCCGCGAGAACAAGGTCATCGTGCAATTTGATATCGATGCGGCCGAAATCGACAAAAACGTCAGGACGGATCTTTCCGTCATGGCGGACCTGAACGAAATTTTCAAAGCGCTCCTTCCCCTGCTGCCGCAGGCGGACAGGAAGGACTGGCTGAAAGAAGTTGCCGCCTACAAAGAGCATGAAAAAAACAGCGCTCCCCTGCCCGAAGCGGGAAAGATTATCGGGGCGGCGAAAAAATTTACCGACGCGGATACGCCCGTGGCGACGGACGTCGGACAGCACCAGATGTGGACGGCGCAATATTACCCCTTCGAAAAACCGAGAACCTTTGTTTCCAGCGGCGGCCTCGGAACAATGGGATTCGGGCTGGGCGCAGCCATCGGCGCATGCGCGGGAACGGGCAGGAAAACCGTACTCGTTACGGGAGACGGAAGTTTCCATATGAACCTGAACGAACTGTGCACCGCCGTAAAATACGATCTGCCCGTCGTGATCCTGCTGATGAACAATAATACCCTGGGCATGGTCAGGCAATGGCAGACCCTGTTTTACGGCAAACGCTATTCGCAGACGACGCTGGACAGAAAGACGGATTATGTAAAACTCGCCGAGGCGTTCGGCGCGAAGGGAATGATCTTAAAAGACCCCGACAGCGCGGAAAGCGTGCTTGCGGAAGCCTTTTCCGCCGATGGGCCCGTGCTTGTGGATTGCAGGATCGGGATCGACGAAAAAGTCCTGCCCATGATCGCGCCGGGAAAATCTTTCGATTCCATCATAACGAAAATGTGAGGCGGCCAAACCTATGAAAAAATTTACGATAACGGCATTGCTTGCGAATAAAAGCGGCGTTCTCACGCGCATTTCGGGGCTGTTCGCGCGGCGGGGATTCAATATCGACAGCATCAGCGCCTGCGCGACGGAGGACGACGAATATTCGAGGATCACGCTCGTGCTCGACGGGGACGAACATATCCTCGACCAACTGATCAAGCAACTCGACAAATTGATCGACGTGAAAAAGATCGCCTGCGCGAGCGAAAAGGATTCGGTGTTCCGCGAACTTTGCCTGGTAAAGGTCAAGGCGGAAGCGGAAAAACGGGCGCAACTGATCGAGATCAAGGAAATTTATAAGGCAAAGATCGTCGACCTCTCCCCCGACAGCATGATTTTGGAAATCACGGGAGAACCGAACAAACTGGACGGCTTTATCAACGTCATCGAGCCGTACGGCATCCTCGAAATGGCGCGCACGGGCGTTACCGCGCTCAGCCGCGGCGATAAATGCATCAAAGATCTCGTCGATTACAACGATCTGATTTAGGCGTATGAAACGGATGCAAGACGGCGGTGCTTTTCCGCGCGAAACGCAGATCTTCGAGGCGGACAGCCCCGCCGGGATTTTGAAATGGAACCTGCTTTGGGGAGAGATCCCCTTCCTCGAACTTTTGTATATCGAAGAAGGGTTCCGCGGCCGCGGGATCGGCTCGCGGTCTTTGATGGAATGGGAGACAGATCTGCGAAAAGCGGGATTCGAAGCCGCGCTCGTATCGACGCGGGCGGACGAAACGGGGCAGCATTTTTTCAGAAAATCGGGGTATCTCGACTGCGGTGCCCTGCATTTGCGGGAAATAAACGGACAGGAAGCGGAAGAACTGTTTCTGTATAAAAAACTGAAAGAAAATTTTATCGGACGGAAGGTATAAGAATATGAACAACATTTTTTCGGAAGGAACGGCAATGTCTTCGCAGCGCTCGCTGATGCGCGCGCTCGGCTGGACGGACAGCGAAATGCAAAAACCCATCATCGGGATCATCTGCGCGCAGAGCGAGATCATTCCCGGGCACATGTATCTCGATAAGATCGCGGAGGCGGTAAAGGAAGGCGTCATTTCTGCGGGCGGAAAGCCTGTGATCGTGCCTTCGATCGGCGTGTGCGACGGGATCGCCATGGGTCACGCGGGCATGCGCTACTCTCTGCCCTCGCGCGAGATCATCGCCGACAGCGCGGAGATCCTTGCGCGCGCGCATGCGTTTTCCGGACTCGTTTTCGTGGGGAACTGCGACAAGATCATCCCCGGCATGCTGATGGCGGCGGTGCGGCTGAATCTGCCTGCGTCCTTCGTTTCGGGCGGCCCCATGCTTGCGGGGAAAATGCACGGCGAAAGGCTGTCTCTCTCTTCCATGTTCGAGGCGGTCGGCGCGTATAACGCGGGCAGGATCTCTGCGGAGGAACTGCACGATTACGAATGTTCCGCCTGCCCTACCTGCGGTTCCTGTTCGGGCATGTTTACGGCGAACAGTCTGAACTGTCTGACCGAGGCGCTCGGCATCGCCCTGCCCGGAAACGGCACAATCCCCATGGTTTACAGCAAGCGCATCATGCTTGCCAAAGAGACGGGCGTCGCCGTGATGAACGCGGTGAAAAACAATATCCGCCCTTCCGACGTGATCACGCCCAAAGCGGTGAGAAACGCGGTTGCCGTGGACAATGCGATCGGCGCTTCTTCCAACAGCGTGCTGCACCTTCTGGCCGTGGCCAACGAAGTGGGAATGAGCGAAGAGGAGTTTTCCGTTGACACATTCAATCAGGTCAGCGAAAAGGTGCCCCACCTTTGCAAACTGGCACCCGCGGGCGCGCATTATATTGAAGACCTGAACGAGGCGGGCGGAATTTCCGCAGTCATCAAACAATTGGAGGACGCGGGCCTGTTCGACGGCTCCGCGATGACCGTTTCGGGCGTTACGCAGCATGAACGCGTAAAGGACGCACGCGTGCTCGACGATAAAGTCATCCGCCCGATGAACGCGCCCTATTCTCCCACGGGCGGGCTCGCCATTCTGAAAGGCAATATCGCGCGCGAAGGCGCGGTCGTAAAAAAGAGCGCCGTGGACCCCGCGATGCTCAAACACAGCGGACCTGCGCGCGTTTTTGACAGCGAAGAAGAGGCCATGCAGGCCATCTCTTCCGGCAAGATCGTAAAGGGAGACGTGGTCGTTATCCGCTACGAGGGCCCCAAGGGCGGCCCCGGCATGCGCGAGATGCTCTCCCCCACTTCCGCCATCGTGGGCGCGGGACTCGGCGCGGACGTCGCGCTGATCACCGACGGAAGATTTTCCGGCGCGACGAGGGGCGCGGCGATCGGACACGTGTGCCCCGAAGCGGCGGCGGGCGGTGCGATCGGCGTCATCCGCGAGGGAGACATCATCGATATCGACATCGAAAACTGCGCCATCAACCTGCGCATCGGGGAAAAAGAATTGCAGGAAAGGCTGAAAAACTTTCAGCCCAAGGAACGGGAAGTTACGGGATATTTGAAGCGTTACCGCGATCTTGTGACCTCCGCGAGCAAGGGCGCGATCTTCAGAAAATAAAGAGTGCCCGAAAAGGGAACGATCTCTAAAGAAAATTTCAAGTTGCGGACGGATCGTTTTTCATCCGCGATGCCTGCAGACCGAGGAAATTATGAAATTACAAATATTCGATTCCACTCTGCGCGACGGCGCACAGGGCGCAAATATATCCTTTTCCGTCGACGATAAGATCAAAGTCATCGAGACGCTGGACCGGCTCGGCATAGACTTTATCGAGGCGGGAAACCCCTTTTCCAACCCTGCGGAAATGCAGTTTTTTCAGCGCGCCGCGGCCATAAAACTTTCGCACGCAAAACTCGTCGCTTTCGGCTCCACGAGGAGAAAAGGGATCTCAGCCGCGGAGGACAGCAACTTAAAATCGCTGCTTGCCGCCAATACCGAATATGTGGCGATCTTCGGCAAGAGCCATATCATGCACGTTACCGACGTCATTAAAGCGACGCCGGAAGAAAACCTTGCCATGATTTATGACAGCGTGAAATTTCTTACCGAAAACGGGAAAAAGGTGATCTTCGATGCGGAACACTTTTTCGACGGATATAAGGCGGATGCCGAATACGCGCTCGGGGCGCTCGAAAGCGCGCATCGGGCGGGCGCATACTGCCTGTGCCTGTGCGATACCAACGGCGGCATTTTCCCCGACGAGGCTTACGAGATCACGAAAAAAGTGACCGACGCTTTCCCCGATACCATCACGGCCATCCACTGCCACAACGACGGGGGGCTCGCCGTCGCCTCGACCATCGAAGCGGTCAAGGCGGGCGCAAGACAGATACAGGGCACTTTTCTCGGGTTCGGCGAGCGCTGCGGCAATACCAACCTGTCCACGACCATCTGCAATTTGCAGTTGAAACGCGGATACGAGTGCATCCCCGAGGAGCATCTGCCCGATATTTACGAGAGCGCGATGGCCATTGCCGAAACCGCAAATGCCGCCGTACCCGCAAACGAACCGTATATCGGCATGAATGCGTTCGCGCACAAGGCGGGCATGCATGCGGACGGCGTACTCAAATATTCTTCCTCTTTCGAGCACATCGACCCCGAACGCATCGGGAACAAGCGCAAGTTCCTGCTTTCGGAGATCTCCGGAAAGAGCGCGATCTACGACAAACTGAAAAATTATTTCCCCTATCTCGACAAAAACGGGAAGGAAATGGCCGAGATCGTAAAGGAACTGAAAGAACGTGCCCTGCAGGGTTACCAATATGAGGCCGCAGAAGCGAGTTTCGTGCTTTTGGTGGAAAAAATACTCGGCAAATACAAGACATCTTTCGACCTGATCAACTATAAGATCATCAGCGAACAGCCCGCGATCGAAGGCAAGGTCGATTCTGCGATCATCAAAATCCGCGTCAACGGGGCGACGCGCATCACCGCTTCGGACGGCGAAGGCCCCGTACACGCCATGGACCTTGCGCTCCGTTCTGCGCTTTCCGAATTTTACCCCTCAATCGCGCAGGTCACGCTGACAGACTTTAAGGTGCGCGTGCTCGACTCGGACAAGGCGACGGCGGCAAAGGTACGCGTACTGATCACTTCGGCAAACGCCTCGGACAGTTGGACGACGGTCGGCGTTTCCGAGGACGTGATCGAGGCGAGTTGGATCGCGTTGACAGATTCCATCGATTACGCGCTGATGAAACAATAAAAAATTCAAAAAAGTCGCATAAAAGGCGGTATAGTTTTTGCTATACCGCCTTTTTTTTCGTAAATATTGCATGGCCGCCCGAGCCGCAATGATGCAAGCCGTACACGGATGCGTTGGATCGAGCGGGTAAAAGAAGCTTTTTCCCGAAAAGTCAGTCTCTTTCGTGTGAAATGATTTCCCGGATCGCCAAGGGGAGCGAGGCGATCACGTCCGTCGCGACGGTGCCGTATTCGCCGTATTTTTCGGCGGCGAGTTCGCCCGAACGGCCCAGAAGATACCCGCCGCAGGCTGCCGCGTCAAACGCGCATACGCCGCGCGCGGCAAGAGCGCAGACGATGCCGGAAAGCGCGTCTCCGCTTCCGCCCTTGGCGAGAGCGGGAGAGCCCGCCGTGTTGACCGCCGTATGCGTGCCGTCCGCAATAATGCTCGCATTGCTCTTCAGAAGGAGCGTGACGCCGTACTCTTTTGCAAAATTTTCCGCCAAAGATACGCCGCCCGCACGCACCGCGTCGACCGAAATGCCCGCAAGGCGGGAAAACTCTTTCAGGTGCGGCGTAAGGATGACGGGGCCTGCCTTTTCGCGCAAAATCTCTTTGCCGAACTTCGAAAGCGCGCCGAGCGCGTCGGCATCGAGCACGAGCGTACCCGAAAAATGTTTCAGAAGATATGCGGCGATTTGATACATTTCCTCTCCTGCCCCGCATCCCATGCCGAAAGCGATTGCATCGGACGCGGCGCACAGTCCGGACAGAAAAGTTTCGTCAAAATGAAAAAATCCGTCTTTTGCGGGCGCCGCCGTGAGAATCGCCTCGGGCAGCCTGCCGATATAATGCGGATACAGGCTGTCGGGAACGGCCAGGCGGACGTAACCGCATCCCGCGCGCAGCGCCGCGGACGCGGATAACAACGCCGCCCCCGAATAGAGATAACTGCCCGCGAGGACCGCTGCCCTGCCGTAATCTCCTTTGTTGCTGTTTTTCTTTCTGGGAGGAAACAGGCGCGCGAAATCCGAGCCGTCAAAAAGGGATGCGAAATCGCAAGAGGCCGGAAGTTCAATGCCGATATCCGCGACGGCCAGCCGTCCGCAGACGTCCGCGCCGTCCGAAAGCAAAAGCCCCGGTTTGAGATATCCGACCGCTACGGTGTAATCTCCGCGGACGCAGGAAACGCACGTGCCCGTATCCCCGTTCAGCCCGCTCGGGATATCCGCGCACAGCACGAACGCGCCGCTCCCGTTGATTTTTTCGATCGCATCGGCAAGCGCGCCGCGCGGCGCGCCCGAAAATCCCGTACCGGCAAGCGCGTCGATGACGAGATCGTATTTTTCGGAAGGGAAACGGGACAACTGCCTGCCGCCGTATTTTTCGCGCTGGATCCTGCAATCCTCGCTCAGGCGGTCTGCAATGCAGTAAACGGCGCATTCATAGCCGCGCTCCTCCAAAAGGCGGGCGGCGCAGAAGCCGTCTCCGCCGTTATTGCCGCCCCCGCAGACAGCAAGGACGGTGCGGCCGCCCCGCTCACGCAGAATGTTTTCCGCGGCGTCGGCGATCGCCCTGCCCGCGCGTTCCATGAGCGTTTGGGACGGCACGCCCCTTTCGCGGATGGTAAATTCGTCCGCCGCACGCATGGCGGCTACGGAAAGCACTTTTTTCAAAATTCTTCCCCTCCTTCCTCTTCCGCCCCCAGCGAGGACAGCGCGCTTTTTGCTGCGTCGTACCCGAATCCCCTCGACAGGAGATGCCGGAATGCCTTGTAGAGATTTTCTTTCGTGAACTCTCTGTTTTTCATATACTTGTCCAGTACGGCGCGCGCGGATTCCTCTTCGCCCGAGAGCGTTTCGAGCGCCGCTTCGATGCAGGATTCGTCGGCGCCGCGCTTTTTCAGTTCCGCTTTCAGAAGCAGCCGCCCCTTGTTTTTGCCCGCAAAGGACAGATACTGCCTGCAGTATTCCGCATCATCCAAAAATCCGTAATCTTCGAGTTTTGCGACGACAAAATCCGCGACCGCCTGAACGTATCCCTTCTTTTTGAGAAAATCGCGCATCTGCTTTTCCGTCTTCATGGACACGGAAAGGTGCGTCATCGCCTTGTCGAGCGCCTCGGACTTTTCGTTTTCCAACTGGATCTCGTCGAGGCGGGCAAGGTCGACGTGCTCCCCCGCTTTCAGGCGGTTTTTTATTGCCGTTTCCAGTTTCAGACCGCAGTAAAACCTGCCGTCCACGTATATATTGCAGCGTTCCTTGTCTTTTACCTGCGGCGTGATATCCGTAATTTCGGGCAAGAGCGAAACCTCCGAAACAAATTTCCGCACCTTAACGTTTTAAGGTGCGGATCCTGCCGCCCGGACGGGCGAAAATGCAAATTATCATTCGCGCGTTTCAAAATCGATGACGCCCGAAAGAGAAGCGGGATAATGCTTTTTCAGAAGATCCGCCGCTTCGAGCAGATACTCGTCGTTCGAATGATGAAAGATGAACATGATCGGATCGCGCGCGGAATTGATCTCCAGATCGAACGGGACGGTCGCATCGAGACAGCATAGCCGCAACGCCTTGTGCAGCGCCGCCGTCATCCACATATAATCGTCGCTGTCCTCGTCGTCTTTGGCGAGAATATCTAAATACAGCCCCGAACGCGACTCGAAGTCTTTCCAGAAACGGACGAAATCTTTTTCGCGCGGGTGTTTTTTGAACAGTTTGCCGAACATCAGAGTTTTACGACCCAGCCGAATTTGTCTTCCAGCCTGCCCGTCTGGATCCCCGTGATCGTATCGTACAGCCATTTCGTGATCTTGCCCATCTCTCCGCCGTTCACGGTGTAGTCTACGCCCTTGTATTCCATCATGCCCACGGGCGAAATGACCGCAGCCGTGCCCGTGCCGAACGCTTCGTCCAGACTTCCGTTTTTCTGCGCTTCGATCACTTCGTCGATGGATACCCTGCGCTCGGTCACCTTATAGCCGTGCGCTTTCAAAAGTTCGATACTGCTCTTTCTCGTAATGCCGGGGAGAATGGAACCGACGAGCGCGGGCGTGACCACCTCGCCGCCGATCACGAAGAACATATTCATCGAACCGACTTCTTCGACGTATTTTTTCTCGTTCGCGTCCAGCCAAAGCACCTGGTCGAACCCCTTCTTTTCCGCCTCTTCGCCCGCCTTCAGGCTGACGGCGTAGTTGGCGATGCATTTGGATTCGCCCGTGCCGCCCACCGTGGCGCGGGTATAATAATCTTCCACCAAAAGGCGCGTGGGCGCGAGACCGTGCGCATAGTAACTGCCCACGGGCGAAAGAATGATGAAGAAAAGATATTCCGTGGCCGCATGCACGCCCAGCATCGCGTTCGTTGCGATGATGGACGGACGGATATACAGCGCCGTTCCCGGTGCGGTCGGGATCCAGTCGCGTTCAAGTTTCAAAAGTTCGAACAATCCGTCGAGGACGACCTTTTCGTCGATCTTGGGAATGCACATGCGTTCTGCGGAACGGTTCATGCGCTTGAAGTTTTCCTCGGGACGGAAAACGCGGATCTCGCCCTTTTCGTTGCGGAAGGCTTTCAGCCCTTCGAAAATACCCTGCGCATAGTGAAAGACCGTGGTCGCAAGGTCGAAAGGAACGGGCCCGTACGGCTCGATCTGCGGCTCCTGCCACTTGCCGTCTTTATACTTCATCGTCATCATATAGTCGGTGAAGATCTTGCCGAATCCGAGTTTGCTCTGATCGGCGGGTTTTTCTTTGAGTTTTTCCGCTTTGATGATTTTCATACAATTCCACCTCTCCGTATATTGGCGCATTACGCGCAATTTCACTTTTCTCTTGACAATATTATAGCACCCGAATACACGTTTGTAAACAATTTATTATTCGGATAAATCGAATAACCGCAATCGGGTTTTTCGATTCAGTATTTGAGGAATCCGCAAAGATAATCGATCGCGTCGATCTGCGCCTTTAATTTGGCGCTCTCTGCCTGCCGCGCATTTTCTGAAACAGCCTGCACGGACTGCCGCGCCGCACGGGCGCGCTTGGCGAGCGACATTTTCCGCACGCCGATCGCGACACAACTTATGCCGCCCACGATACCCAAAATCAGCAGTATCACCCCTATGACGGGTTCAAAGGAAAACAGCATGGTCGCAACGATAACGAATATGACCAAACATAAAATGCCGACGGCAAAAAAGCCTGCGCCGCTACCCTTTTCGCCTTGCGGTGAGGATAAGTCGCTCTTCGCGGTAAAAATCAAATCGTTTTCCTGTACGGACGCGAAAGACACAGCCGAACTCTCCGCCGCCAACGCCTTCAAAGAACGGCTGAGCGACTGCCGCTTTTCCTCCAGTTTGGGAACGTACCGTTCGCCGAGCGAAAGCCGTTCCGCTGCCGTCATTTTATCGAACGCGGCATCCGCATCCTTTTGCACGGCGGAAAAATTGCTCAAATCGGTCAGTTCCCGCGTCGCCGCGCGCACCAAACCGAACCGGGCCTGCCAGTTTTCCCGCCCGGCAAGGCATTGCCGGAAAAACTCCGCCGCATTGCTCCACGCGCCGAAGGACATCATCTTTTCCGCTTTGGCATACAGAGAATCGTATGTATCGGCCTCCGCTTCCGCAGGGGTGCCCTGCGGCGGTATGCCCCGCGCGGGCGCATCGGCCGAATTTTGAACGGGCACCGCCTCTTCCGCGCTCTGCTTCGCAACGGACGAAGATGCCGCCCCTGCCGGTGCGGCGGGGCTTGCGGTGTTTTCTGACTCCGCCGACGCGGCACGGTTGCCCGATTCGGGCGCGGACGCATTCGGCCGAGCGGCAAGCCGCTCTGCGCGCGAGAGTTCGACGAAGGACATGCAGTGCGGGCAGACATCCGTACGCACGCGCTCCTCCGCTTCGAACTCCTTGCCGCATTTGTAGCACTTGAACCAAACTTTCATATTTTCCCCTATCCGCGGGAGAGGGGAAACGGAAAGAGATATTCCTCCCCTTTCTCGGCCGAAACTCTGCCCGCCATAAAATCCGTCGCACGGGAAAGAAAGGTCTCCGCCCGTTCCGCCCTTACGGCGACCGTGACGCGGACGGCGTTTGCATATTCCGTATCCTGTACGGTACATTCCTCTTTTGAAAGATATTTTTTCAGGGCGTCCAGATTTTCGTAGCCGACGGAAAAGATCAGTTTTTTGCAGGGCGCATATTCGCGCACTTCGGCAAGGGCAAGCGCTTCCGCCGCCGTGCCCGAATAGGCGCGCACCAGCCCGCCCGCGCCCAGTTTGATACCGCCGAAATAGCGCGTGACGACCACCGCAGTCTCGAAAAGTTTTTTAT
>ERZ1106952.245-NODE-245-length-31826-cov-5.121494_pt1 | contig 31826 bp, 27 predicted proteins | sample MGYA00403677_ERZ1106952 | MGnify/ENA primary metagenome ERZ1106952 (study PRJEB35170, sample SAMEA104062415) | human gut metagenome | biome: human gut; feature: human-associated habitat; material: faeces | place: Denmark | collected 2012-05-14 ...
GCCTTGGAACAAGGCAGACAATTTTTGCCTCATTGTGCGCAAGCACGATGAGGCAAGGGGAAGCCTTGGGACAAGACATAAAAAAAATAAATCGTCCTGCGGAAAAATGCCGCAGGACGATTTTGCTGTGCTTTTGTATGCGGTTTGATGTTTTTTACAACGCTCGGATGGCTTCCACGGGCTTCTTTTTTGCCGCGGTGAATACGGGCAGGAACGTGGCGATTGCCGAAGTAACCGCCGCGATGGCAAGCAGTATCAATGCGGACGTGCCGCCGAATACGAAGATCGAGGCGTTGAGAGTTTCGCTGATTTCGCTATTGATCAAATTGCATCCCGCGACGCTGCCCGCGATGCCGAGAACAAGGCAGATCAGCGCGATGACGAACGATTCGGAATAGAAAATTTTGAATATGTCGGCGCCGCGCGCGCCCACCGCGCGAAGAATACCGATTTCTTTCTTCTTGTAGGAAATGGACGTGGCAATGAAATTGGAAAGCAGCAGCATCGAGAACGCCGCAAGCACGATGCCTGCCCACATAAAGACTTTGGACAGATCTTCAACAATGCTGTTTACCATTTCGAGCGATTGTCCTTCGGCGTTGCCGATAGAAAACCGGGAATCGTCGTTGCCGTATTCGTAAGAAAACATGGATAAGTCGTTTCGGTGCGCCGAAGAGTAGGACAGGAAAACGACGTCGTATTTCGCGTCTGTCGGTTCGGTGTATTTTGTTTCTTCCGTGCGCTTGGTCTGCGTGTTTCCGTAAGGATTGTTTTCGTCGGAAATTGTTTTAAACGTCGTATAATCGTTGTCGGAAAGAAGCATGAATCCGTAAGAATCGTAATCGTAGCAAATGCCGACGACGCGAAGTTGTTTTGCGGAGCTTTCCACAACGGAAGAATTGTAATTTATCACTACTTTCGAAGAGAGGAAAATATCTTCGCCGTCGAAAGCGGTTAATAAAGCGGAGTAAACGCTGCGAATCTGATCGGCGTCTAAAGCTTTCTTTTCGTAAGAACCGTCGGGGAGGAATACGTCGTAGGATTGTTGCGACGCGGAGTCGAACCATTGTTCTGCCGTTTGTTCGTCGCCGAATAACGTTATTTTTTTATAGAAAAATTTTACGTACTTCAAATTTTCGGCATATTCGGGCGCGGAAGCGAAAGAGACGAGCGCGTCGTAGGCGGCTTGTTCTTCGGCTGAAGGAGTAACCGTGCCGGAAAGCCATGCGGAAATGCGGTCGCCGTACTGCGCATAGCCGTTCTCGGACAAATAGCTATAGGCGTCCGACAAAAGAGCGTCTTTATTGTTTTTTACCGAAAACATGAATTGTGAAAACGCCGCTTTCGATAATACCGCTTCGTTATCGGATACGGACGATTTGCCGTGCGACCAGACGACGTCGGGCGCGTTGAGAACGGAAAGGGCTTGAAAGTTTACGTAAGAGGACAAGTCGTTCGTAGTGGTTGCCGAGTACGACGAGTTAAAATTATCGTAGTAATTTTTATTGCCGTTGTTATCCGAGTTGGATTGACGTAAATTTTCTGCGGTTTTTTCGTTGAAAAACGCAATCTGATGATAGCCGTCCTGAATCTGCGTGGTCATCGCCTGCACGTTTTTGAGTTCTTCTTTCGAAGAAGAATTTTTTACCGCTTTGGTTTTGTATTCCGCATAGCGCGCTTCGAGAAGGCTGTCGCCGCTATCGAAAATGCCTGTGATTTTATAAGTTTTCGACGTATCTCCATCGAAAGATATTTCTTTGCCGAGTAACGCGTTCCGATCGGCGACGGTTTCGAATTTCTTTGCCGCGATCATTGCCGACGCGGTATACGTGGATATACAGATTTCGTCGTCGTTTACGGGGTAAGCGCCGCATACGATCCGCGAGCGCAACGCAGACGTTTCGGGCAGGTACGATACGTAAGAAATTTTGCTTGCGTTTAAAGAGGGATAGCCCAGCACAAAGTAATAGTAGTTGCCGAGTTCGGCGGTTTTCATATCGGAAATAGAACCGTCGAACCGATATACGCCGAACGCTTCGCCGAATGTTCCGGCGATGGTTTGCACTTCCCGCTCCGTAATGCGCGTGGGCCTTTCTTCGGTGCCGCTGTAAGAATCTCCGTCGCCGTAAGAGTAAGTGTAGCGGACCTGATACACTTTGTTTACGTGCAGCACGCTTACGCCCGCGTCGTTTAAAGTCTGGTACAGCGTTTCGTTTTTATCGTACAGCATCAGCGTGGAGAAAAGCCCGAACATGATGAACGCTACCGAACAGAGCAGAATAGTGAAAATCAGACGGAACGGCTTGGATTTCAAGCCCGAAACGCCGATTCTGAACGCGTGCCGCATGGGCAGCTTCGAACGAATGAATTTCGTCTTTTTTCCGTCGTATTGCTTTTTCGGAATTTGTTTTTCGTCCGTTTCGGCAAAGTATTCTTTCCCTCCGTTTTCGGTGATGTGGCTTACTTTTTTGAAATCGGAAATTTCTTTCTCGCCGCTTGAAATAATCGCGTTTTTATTGCGCGATAAAAAAGAGTAAATGTACTGATAATCCTGCTGCGTGAGCGCCGCGCCGTTCTTTACCGAAAGAGTGTTTTCGCCGATGATTTCGAGGTTTGCCCCCAGCGCCTTAGCCGCGGCTTCTTCTTTGGTTACGTCCGATAAAATTTTGCCGTCTTTCAGTTCGATGATTCTGTCGCCGTACTCTTCCGCGAAATCGCGGTCGTGCGATACCACGATAACCAACTTGGTTTTCGAAAGCTTTTTCAGCGTGTCGAATACCTGTTTTCCGGTGGCGGAATCCAGCGCGCCCGTCGGTTCGTCCGCCATGATGATTTCGGGGTGTTTGATCAGCGCGCGGGCGATGGCGATACGCTGCTTCTGCCCGCCCGAAAGCGTGTTGGGTTTGCGCTTTGCGAACGAGCTTAAATCCACGTCGTCAAGAAGCTGCCTGATGGCTTTTTTATCTTTCGGCTTGCCCTGCAGTTCGAGGGCGAGCGCGATATTATCTTCTACCGTGAATTCGTTGAGAATGTTGTATTCCTGAAACACAAACCCGATAAAAGTATTGCGGTAAGAATCGAAATCGCTCTGCGAAAAGTTTTTGCTGGAACGACCTTTTACGATGATTTCGCCCGACGTGGGGGAATCGAGTCCGCCGCATACGTTTAAAAGCGTGGATTTGCCGCTGCCGCTTTTGCCCAGCAGAAATACCATGCCTTTTTCGGGAAAGCGTACGGAAACGTCGTTCAGCGCCTTGGTTTCCACGCCGCCTTTGGCTTTGTAAATTTTTGTTAAATGTACTACTTCTAACATCAGGTTTCTCCTTTTATGGTTTTGCCTCGGTGTGCTAAACCGATTATAACATAAAATGCCGCAAAAAGCAAGAGAATCAACAAATATTTCATCTTTGCGGTCGGTTTTTCGCCGCGGCGTGCGCCGCAATGCTTGACAGCGCCTGCAAAAACTGCTATAATATTCACAGAACGGAAACGTTGCCTTAGGTAAGGCGGCGTAACCGAAAAACAGTAAGGAAGGCTTTTTTAATATGAAGTATGCTTTAAGAGGGATTACCGCAGAGGAACTCAACTACACCGTGAACCGCATTAAAATGGACAGGAACACGAAATTCGAAATCAAACCGCAGTTTTCGCGCACGATCAGAAAGGTGCAGGAAAACGATAAATTGTACTTCGTTGCGCTGGAAGTAAAGGTGGAATCTACCGAAGCGGAACCCAAGCCGTTTAATCTGAAAGCGCGTCTTGTGGGGATTTTTGAAGCGGAGGACGTGAATACCGACGAAGATCGTCAGGTGCTGGCAATTTCCACTACGGAAATCGTGTACCCGTATCTTCGCGCCGTGGTTTCTTCGCTTACGGCAAACGCGTTTATCAATCCGCTGATTCTGCCCGTAATTCCGGCGGGAACGATGTTCCCCGAGGACAGAGGCGAGCAGCCGTCGAAATCGTTTGAATCGCCCGACGTATTGAACTGAAAGCGATAAAAAACAAAAAGCAACAGCCCCCGCGGCGGAAAGTTCCGTGCGACGAGGGCTGTTTTTTTGTGCTGTGCTATTGCTGTTCTATTCTTCGGCGGTATCTACGGCTTCCCAAACGGAATAGAACACGGTGCCGTTCTTATAATTTTTCAATCAAGAACGCAAGCGTTTTTCGCTATTTTGTTTATCGATTTTTCAATGCAAAACAATCGATTTTTTATATTATATGCAAAGCGTATATTTTTTGAGAATCGGGATATAATCTTTTCCGGCGTTTGGTTGCCGCACAAAAACGGCGCCGAGGCGTAAACTTTCGCGGAAAGGAGAAAGGAAAAATATGGCGGAATTTATTCGTTTGGCAATCGTATATCTGCGCGCGTTGTTCGCGGCGCTGCTTTCTGCGGCGCTGGTTTGTATTTTCGCGCTGCCGTTTGCGTTTCCGCTCGGCGGTTTTTTTCGCGGCGGCGAGGGCGGTTCGAAAAAGCGCGGAGTGTATACGCTGTATTCCGCTTCATCGAGCGGCTGTTTTACGGATAACCCCGATTTTCTGCAGCTTTTAGCCGTGCGCGGCGAGGCTGCCGTATACGAATTTTCTGCGGAGAATTCGGCTTCGCGCGAAGAAATTTTAAACGCGGTTTCAAAGAAGCTGAACGCGGAAGTGCGTTTTACGGAAGAGGCGGGCGGCGCTGTTTCGTATTATTGTTATTCCGATAAAATCGGCGCGGCGCGCGCGAAAAAAATAGGGGATTGTTTCGTCAATCTGCAAGTGGTGTTCCGCGACGGAGAAACGATACTCGGCGTGCCGCTTGTTTTCGCCGGGTATTAAGCGGTGCGGCGGAATAAATGAAAAATTTTTAGAAATCGGCTGTATAAAACGGGTAAAAACGGGCAATAACCGTACTACCGAAACCAAAAAGGAGATAAAAACATAATGAAAGAACAAAGCGAAAAAGCAGTGAAGAAAGGTTCGAGATCGTATTTTTATGCGGTGCTCGGCTGTATCGCCGTGCTGCTGGCGGCGGCAATCGTAATTACGGCGGTGGCGCTTTCCGGCAGAGAAGACGATATTGCCGGCATACCCGATCCCGGCGAAATCGTAACGCCCGGCGGCGACGAGCCCGCGGCACCTTCCGAACCGGACAAGCCCGACGAACCCGCGCCCGTTGTAAAACCGGACGGATTCTACGCGCCCGTGGCGGATATGAATTCGTTGAACCTGTACGGATTTTACTACAATAAAACGCTGAATTGCTATCATCTGCACGACGGAATCGATTTTGCCGCAACGGCGGGAGATAAGGTATTTGCCGCCGACGACGGCGTTATCGAAGAAGTGTATACTTCCGATTTGCTCTGCGGCGGGAAAATCGTTATCAGACACGCGAACGACGTGCGTACCGTATACGAATACGTGGACGTTGCCGCGGGACTGAACGTGGGCGACAGCGTAACGCGCGGGCAGGAAATCGCCGTTGTGGCTGCGGCTACCGGCGCGGAATACAAAGAGGGCGCGCACTTGCATTTCGAAACGATTGAGGACGGCGATTCCGTAGACCCTTCGAAGTATCTCACGATGGAAGAAAAGTAAATGCGCCCGACGGCATACTTTTCGGAGCTCCGTTAAAACGGAAAAGAAGCCGCGCGGCATAAACGCCGCGTGCGCGGCATACAATAACCTGCCGAAGAAGTTTTTCGGGAGGTTATTTTTTATGAAAAAACTGCGCGTTTTGCTGTGTCTGATATTTGCCGCCGTATTTGTGCCGTGGGGCGCGGCGTGCAAAAGAACGGAGGAATCCGCGCCTGCTTTTTACGAGTTGCGGCTGGCTTACAACCCGGAAACGCGCACGTTGACGGGCGAAGAAACGTTTGCGTACGAAAACCGTCGGGACAGCGCGCCCGCGGAGCTTAAATTCAATCTGTACCCGAACGCGTATCGCGAGGACGCCGTATATAAGCCTGTTTCCGAAAGCATGGAAACATCGGCGTACTATGCGGGGAAATCGTACGGAAAGATTGAAATTCTTGGCGTAGAGGGCGGCGGAGAATGGGCGATCGAGGGCGAAGATTGTAATTTGCTTTGCGTTTCGTTGTTGTCGCCGCTGCAAACGGGCGAAAGAGTTACGCTGAAAATCTCGTTCGTCGCCACCCTGCCTGCGGCGAATCATCGTTTCGGCGTATCGGAACACGCGGTGAATCTCGGTAATTTTTATCCGATTCTCTGCGGGGTATACGGCAACGGGTTTTACGAAAACGTGTACGCATCCGAGGGAGATCCGTTTGTATCGGACTGCGCGGATTACGACGTTTCGCTGACGTTGCCCGAAAATTACGCGGTGGCGGCTTCCGGACGGGAAATTTCGGCGGCAACGGGGGAAAACGGGCTGAAAACCTGCCGTTACGAAGGGAAAAACATGCGCGATTTCGCGTTTGTGTGTTCCGAAAAATTCAAAGTGGCGGAATGTAAAGCGAAAACTTCGAAAAATGCCGCCGCTGCGGTGAAATATTATTATATCGACGACGCCGAACCGCAGAAAACGTTGGGCGCGGCGCGCGAGGCGCTGGAATATTATTCCGAAAGCTACGGGGCATACCCCTACGGAACGTATTCCGTGGCGCAGACGGGCTTCTGTTACGGCGGGATGGAATATCCGGCGCTGTCTTTTCTTGCCGCAGGGCTTGCGGAAGAAGATAAAATATACGCGACGGCGCATGAAACGGCGCATCAGTGGTGGTACGCGCTGGTGGGAAGCAACGCCGTTGAAGAGGCGTGGCAGGACGAGGGCGCGGCGGAGTATTCGGCGGCGTGCTTTTTCGGCGAATACAAGCAGTACGGCATCGATAAAGAAACGTTGATCCGTTCGGCGGAACGGGAATATCACGCGTATTACGACGTGTATTCGCGGGTGTTTCACGGCACGGATACGCGGATGAGCCGACCGCTCGGCGATTACGCGGGCGACTACGAATATCGCGCGATTGCGTACGATAAAGGGCTGATGCTATTTTCGGCGTTGGAAAAATCGGTTGGCAAAAAGACGGTGGAAAAAGCGTTGAGGGCGTATGTAAAGGCATGCGCGTACAAAATTGCGGCGCCTGCGGATCCGGTGGCGGCGTTCGAACGTTCCGGCGTGGACGTATCGGGGTTGTTTGCCTCGTTTTTAAACGGCGAAGCGATTGTATAAAAAGCGAAAAATAGGTCGGGCAGAGGCGGGCGCCGAACGCTTGCGTTTTTCGGAAAAAAGGAGTATAATATGCGTATTATCGCGGTACGGTGCGCGCGTAAGCGGCGCTCGAAAGAAGAAAAAGAGGTGGTAAAAATGCCGATTTTACAATACAAATGCAAAAAATGCGGAAAGCGTTTCGAAGAGTTGGTGAAATCGCACACGGATACGGTGGTGTGCCCCGATTGCGGCGGAGAAACGCAGCGAGATTATTCGGGAGAAATGTATTCCGCTACGGGGAAACAGACAAAAAAATGCACGGGGCATTGCGCCACGTGCGGGGGATGTCATTAAATTCGGTTCGTACGGGGTATAGGCGCGTCGAACGCGTGTTTCGCCGACTTTATTTGGCGGCGGGAAATTGCGGAAAGGGTAATGTTTAATCGGGATATTCCGCGCTGTCGATGGTGCCGCCGCCAAGGCAATTTTCGCCGTCGTATAATACGGCGAACTGTCCTTCGGTTACGGCGCGCTGTTTTTCTTTAAAATCGATATGCAGTCCGCCGTTGTCTTTTACGGTAACGCGCACCGCCTGATCGGGCTGGCGATAGCGGAATTTCGCATAGCAATCGAACGTCCTGCCGCGCTCGGCTACGGGCGAAGAGGGAATCCAGTTCATGCCGCTCACCTCGCAGGAAACGGAATACAGGGGCGATTCGTCGCCGTGGGAAACGTAAAGGATATTGTTTGGCAGATCTTTTTTCACCACAAACCATCTGCCCTCTTCTTTCTCGCCTTTCATGCCGCCGAGGTACAGGCCCTTGCGCTGCCCCAGAGTGTAGTACATCAGCCCCTCGTGTTCGCCTACTTCTTTCCCGGAAAGGTCGAGAATTTTACCGGGCTTGGCGGGAAGATAGCCGCTTAAAAATTTGCGGAAATTGCGCTCGCCGATGAAGCATATGCCCGTGGAATCTTTCTTTTTTGCCGTGGCAAGTCCGTATTTTTCGGCAATCGCGCGGATTTCCGGCTTTTGCATATCCTGCAGCGGGAAAAGCACGTCTTTCAGCTGTTCCTGCGAAAGTTGATTCAAAAAGTACGTCTGGTCTTTGTTCCGGTCGGCGGCTTTCTGCAGAAGATGCACGCCGTTTTCATGGGAAATTTTGCAGTAATGCCCCGTGGCGATATAATCGGCGCCGAGCTTTTTCGCTTCGCGAAGAAACGGTCCGAACTTGATTTCGCGGTTGCAGAGCACATCCGGGTTCGGGGTTCTTCCCGCGGAGTATTCGGCAAGAAAGTACGAAAAAACGCGGTCGAGGTATTCTTTGGCGAAATTTACGGTGTAATAGGGGATATCGATGACTGCGCACACTTTGCGCACGTCTGCGTAATCGTCGGCGGCGGTACATACGCCGTTTTCGTCGGTTTCTTCCCAGTTGCGCATAAACAGCCCGATGACGTTATAGCCTTGTTGTTTTAAAAGCAGGGCGGCAACGGAACTGTCCACCCCGCCGCTCATGCCTACTACTACCGTTTTTTGCATAAAGATACTCCGAAATTGTATGTTTTGATTGTTTTCAGCTGTTTTTCAGGCGATGAATGCAGGAAAAAATGCGCAATAATCGCGCAGGCGAAAAAATTTTTGAAAAATTTAAGAATATTATAGCATAAACGCTTGCAAAAATAAAGCGAAAAAGAGTAAAATAGATAGAGAAAAAGGAAAAAGGTTTACCGAAAGGCGAAATTGTGCCCGAAGTACCGAAAAATGTGCCCGTGGTGGAATTGGATACCATTAGAGCCTCCGACGTAGAAAGGGAACGGAAAACGGACCCCGCAAAACGCAGGAAAAACAGTGAAAAAGGAGTAAAAAACCGCAATTTCAGAAAATGCATAAAAATTTTACACCCAAAATTACACCCTGAGGGGTGTTATGCAAAAGCCTATGATTGGTGTTGGGGTAAAATCGTCATAAATGTACTCGTGGTGTAATTGGATAACATTACGGCCTCCGACGCCGTCGATTTCTGGGTTCGAGCCCCAGCGGGTACACCAACACTTAGCAAAGTCCTACGCATTGTACGCGTAGGACTTTAAACTTTTTATTAATGGTTAAAATTTCAAATTATAAAAAATTATTTCAAATTACGAATTTACGAAATAATGTTTTCCGTTTACGGTAACTTCGTTGTCCGAAACGGCAGGGGTGCCTTTCCCGCAGGCGCGAATTAAAATGTTGTGCGAATCGGCGTTCGCTTTCGGAATATTGCCGAACGATAAATTATCTTCTTTGGCAACGGAAACAATCTCAAAGCCTTTGCATACGAAAAACGATGAAAATTGCCACAGTTTTTCAAATTTACCGTTGCTGTCGGCAATCAGGCAAACGTTCGAGTTTTTGTGATAAGCGGTAATGCGATAGTAGTGATTCATAGTAAAATCTCCTTGAAATTAAAAAATTTATTTGTCGTATTTCATAAAGCGCGGATATTGCAGGAAAAAAGCGGGCGTTTTCCAAACCGACCACGTTTCTAAGGTGAGCGAGTTCCGGTGTCGGACAATCGCGGGAACGCCGGCAAGAGCCAACTGCAAGTACGTCATATGCACGCACCGTAAATCGATGTCGGAACAATCGATGAAGCAATGCCGGGCATAATTGATATTGTAAGTATTTTTCAAAACGTCAAGAGCGGCAATCGCCATTCCGCCCCCGCCGCAACACGGATCGCAGATAGAAATAATGCCGTCGTTTTCGGTTAAAGCAAGCGCGTCTTTTTCGGCGAGCGTTATTTCTGCCATAAATTTTGAAATATGGTACGGTGTGAAGAATTGCCCCTTGTTGTCATTTCCGAAGTCGCACCGCATAAACAGTTCGCCCAGATGATCGCCGAAGCGACCGTTATCGTAAACGCAGGACGAAAGCAGAGCAAATAGTTTAGCGAAAATGCCGGCAAGTGCTTGTCTTGCGGAAAGCGGGTATTCGGACATAACTTGTTTGTAGCGTTCTTCGCGTTTGTCTTTTTGCGCTAAATCAACGGTGTTAGCAATCGCGAGTGCGCCGCATTCGAATAAGTCGGAAACGAATTTCGATTTATCCACGTTGCGGCTTTCGTTGTCGATATCCTTGATAATCTCGTCGAGCGATGGAATCGGATACGGACAAAGGTTTTGCGGTTGCTTGGGGCGTTTAATGTGTTGAAAAGGTTTTGATGCTACGTTTTCGGAATAAGAACAAGTACCGAAATCGAAATCAAAAGTAAAAGGTTTCATAAATAAAAGATCTCCTGTAAAAAGCAAATCACGCGGCGGACCTTTGAATTTTGCGAAGTTTCTTATTCGCATAGGGCAGCCACGTGAGATTGACGAATTTCAAAACGCCGTCGTCGGGCGTAGAATCGTGATAAGCGTAACATTGCAGTATTTTTCTTCGGCTCGGCGAGTATTCAACGGTAACGAACGGCACGTCGGGGTGTTCTTTCGTGCGGATAAAGAAAATCAACGATTCTTCCCGCGCGAATTTCTGATCGTAGCCCATGCGACCAACGCAATGATTGAGCAATTCGCCTTCACGGATAAGCTCGGCAGGGCTTTGCGCAATCACGGCAATATAAACGGATTTATTATCGTATTCAAGCCCCGAATACTTGTTTGCGACGGCGGCGAAAGTATCGTAAAATGCTTTCCGTCTTTTTTCGTCCTGTATCGCTTTTGCGGTGGCGTATTCGTCGATGCGGATATCGTGCCAACGCTTGAAATTGCGGGGATAACGATTTTTTTCAATCGTCAAATCCAGATTCAGATAGCTGCAAGCTTCGAAATAATCTTTGTAAGAGTAAACGGAAATTTGTTGTTTATTGAGATACAGAATCAATTTCTCTATGTCGTTTTTGAAAAAATCACGAAGTTCGCCGGTGTTTTCCGATTTCAGTAACTCCAGACAGCTTTTACGTAACATTTGCAGTTCGGGTAAGGCTCTGCCCGTTTTAAACGCGCGAAGGATCACGTCAACGTAATACTTATTTTCCGTAAGTTCCGCGCGGTTTTTCATAAGCCATTTTGCAAATGATTTGTTTTTACCGACGGTTTTTAAAATCTGCGTTGAAAAGACGTAATCGTCAAGTCCCGCTTTCATAAGATATTCGATTTGCGGATATGTTTCGTAAAGTCGCAAGTATTTAAATATTTTTACGCCCGTGTATCTTTCAACGGCAGAATATTTGTATTCGGGAAATTTGTTTAAAAACTCTCGATTAACGATAGTGGCTTGCGGATCGAAATATTTGTCGTAAGAAAAATCCCATTCGGCGCTTTCGTACCAACGCGGTGCTTTTTGCGCGCCTTGTTCGTACCAGCCTACGAAATAGCCCCAGATATTATAAAAAACCATATCTTTCACGAAGCATAAATCGGAATGAATCCCGTGTACGGCGACTTGTTTATACAGCCATTTTTTATACCGATATTTCACGGCGACGGTAACTTTTACGAGTTCGCCGTCGTTTTTTGTAAGGTAGGCATAAAAGCGCGTTCGGTGGGGTAACGTTACATTATTATTTTGTATATCGGCTTTTTTGATGCGGGCGAGTATGTATTTGGGAATAGGTTTAATTTTTTCGATTTTCATAAGAATGTACCTCGGTTAAACTAAAATAAAGCAATCTCCGAGCAGGTCTGCAAGCGCGCAAACGGCTTCGGGATCAAACGCTTCGGCAAACGCCTTTTCTTCTTCGAGTAGGGTATTTTCTACGTCGGTTTCGTTTAGTGCGGGCAAATTTTCTGAAAGATGCGGCGGCTCGGTAATATCGCCGTCAAATTCTTTCATTTCTTCGTAGGAAAGGATTTCGCCCGTTTCTTCGTCTACTTCTTGCGGCTTCGGTTCGGGCAAAAGTTTTATTTCGTCGAGTTGTTCGCAAACGGCGATTTTATGCCCGCGTTCGATGATTTTCGATATGTAAATGTCGGCGGCGTGATAGGGGAAGCCAACCATAGGCACGCGGATATCGAGTCCGCAATCGCGGCTTGTCAAAGTCAAGTCGAGTTCTTTTGCAACCGTAACTGCGTCGCTATCGAGAATTTCGTAAAAATCGCCCAGACGGTAGGCGACGATACAATCGGGGTATTTCTCTTTGATTTTAAGATACTCTGCGTAAACGGGCGATAAGTTGCGCGGTCTTGGCGGCTCGGTAACGGTTTCTTGAACGGGTTCGGGTTCGTTAGCCGTTTCTTCCAGAGCTTCTTGTAATTCTTCGGGCGTAGGCTCGTCAGACGGCGCTATTTCGGGAACGGGTTGCATAGAAGAAAGCATATCGAATAAAGATTCCTGTTTGTTTTGCGGCGTTGAAACGGCAGGGGTAGTAGCGGAAGCAACGCTTGTTTTTGCTGTTTGTCCGGATACGTGTGCGGACTTTTTCTCGGGGATATATTCCGAGCCGTCAAGCGTGTACAACGTGCCTTCGATGGAATCTTCTTCGAAATAGTGAATCGCCCAACCGTACACTACGGAATCTTCTACGCACGCGGCGGTTTCGTTTTTCGCGGCAAGATTTCTCGCTTCGCCGCAGGCGTATTTCATAAATCCCGATAAAGATTTTTTGTTTGTCAGCGGTTTTCCGTCTTTTTCGAACGGCGTGCCGTTGTTTATCTTTTCGGCGAGCGTTTCGCTCGCGTTGTTCTGTAAATATTCTAAAATTCGTTGTTCTGACGGCGTGTTTGCCGTTAATTTTAATTGTGCCATAATCGTTATTCCTTTACTATTTCGTAAACGTCGGCGGCGTAATATTCGCAGACAAACCAGTTAAAAATCGCGTGGCATTTAATGCCGTTGTATTCTACGATATAATCGTTATCGCCGACGTTTTCAAGTACCGTGATTTCGGCAAGTTTGCCGTTTAACGAATTGATATGCGCCATTGCTTTAAATTCTTTCATATCAATACCACTCCATATAATAAATTTCCGCGTCGGGATCGGTTTCTAAAATTTGTTTTGCTTTCGTAAACGCTTTGACGGTGTCTTGCCAATCGAGCATTTCGTATTCGTCTTTGAATGACTTTTGTTCGAGCGTTTCGTTGGCATAGTCTAAAATTTCGAGAACTTTATCATAAGATATTGCTTTATCTTCAAGATTGAAATCATTATCAATTTCAAGGACTTGTCTGATATAATCCGAGACGGCATACGCTTTACGCCAGTATCCGATTTCGGTAGTTCCGTTGTCTGAGGGGGCAATGGAGAATAATCCGTTGCAAGCCCCGCGAGAAGATTTGTGCTGTATCGAGTTTGTTTTTGCTCTTAAATATTGATCTAATCCCATAGTAAATGACTCCTTTGTTTTTTTGTTATGCAACGCGCTTGATGCCGCCGCCGAAAGAACGGATACCGATCGTTCCGAATTCCGAACACATATCGTCCGACTTGTTCCATACGTATGCCGAAACGTAAAACATCGTTTTTTGCGGTATAAGCATATACTTCCAGTCCGATTTGTAATCGGGAATATAAAGGAAATCGTAACACTCGCCGAAGTTCGTGTATTCGTGCGTAACGGCGTATACAAGTACGTTGTATTGTGTTTCAAATTCTTTAATTTTTGCCATCAATTCTGGCTCTTGATAAGCCCAAAATCCGCCGAACGCTTCAAAAAAGCACACTTGATTTTCTTCCTGGAATCCGCGGATATACGGCGCGTAAATATCTAATTTGTGCATAATTTCAATTGCTTTTTCTTTCTTTTGTTGCATTGTAATGTTCATAATGTTTTTCTCCTGTTAGTTATAAAATTTCTATAAGTCCGTCGCTGTATTCGTGTACATAACAATCGCCGCAGGCTCTTCCGTATTTATCGAAGTCGATATAATCTTCTAAAAATTCGGGAATTTCATATCCGCAGTCGTTGAGTCGTTCTCTGCCGTAATCATCCCAGTCGTAGCCCGAGTACAGGTAAATATCGTCATCCCAGTTTTCGCCGCGTTCTTCTACTTTTCTTTCAAAATCGTCGAAATCGCGGATTTCAAGAAAAGCGCAAAATACTTTGTATTTGTAATCGTTATCGAGAATGCCCGATTCTTTTAAAGTTTCGAACAGCGTTTCGGGGTTGGTATAATCCCAGTTGCAGCAATCGGAAGGGATACCTTCTATGTCCTGAATGAATAATTCTTCGTCGATGCCGTCGAGTTCGAAACCTTCTTTTTTCAGTTCGGCGACGATTTCATCCCAGTCGTAAAACTCGGATAAATCGAGCCATTCCGAGCCTAACGCTCGCTCGTTGCATTCGTTATAACTGCCCCAAGAGCCGATTACGATTTGAATGTTACCGTTCATTTTATTTGTCCTCCGCAAGTTTGTACCAGATTTTATACTCGACTTCGAGATCGAGCATATCGTATGCGCCGTCTTTTTCGCGGTACACGGGAACGTCGGTGAAATACATTGTAACGTAACCCTGAAACTCGTTCGGACGATCTTTCAAAGGTTTACAACGATTGACGACGTCGTCGAACACGCGAATGTACGGCTTGTTGTTCTTCGAGATGCAAGGGCAGAGCAGACTGCCTTCGGTAAGATAACTGAAACCGGATAATTTTTTCTCCGACTTGCTGCGAACGGACTGAATTGAGAAAACTACTTTTTTCATGTGGAATTTACCTCCGAAAATAATTTTTTTTGCCTTTTCGGCAACAAAAAAACAGCACGGAGAAAACTGAGAATCCGAGATAATACAAATGGGGGGAAACGCGAAAGTCAACGAAGAAGCAAGAAATTATTGCATACAAGTTAAGAAAAATTAAAAAAAGGGAGAAATAAAAAAAAGCCGAAATTGAAGCAAATCAATTTCGACTCTCAAATTATATAAAAATTATAAGCAATAATTTTTGCCGTTGACTTTTGTTTTTCTCTGTGCTAAACAAAACCAACCGAAAAGGCAAAAAATTTTTCGGAGGAACAGAAAAAATATTTTTCAACAAAATTTTTCTTTTTATGCTAATCGTATAACTTGAAAAAAATTGATGTAAATGTTATAATATTATCGTAGCGTAAACATTATCGTAGCGTAAACGCAAGACAATCAACGGAGGGCGTATATGATATTTCAAGAAACGGAAACAAGCGAATTAAAAAAAGTATTGAACGATACTTTACCGAAAGAGATTGAGAAATAGTATCGTTACTACCACAGAAACTACCACGGAAACCGTTAAAAAACTGTTGGAAAATATAAAAGCTCATCCAAATATATAAATACAATTTTTAAGGAAATTATGAGTTCTAACGCAAAAGGACTTGATTTTTTGTGCTTGAAACAGTATAATAGAAGAGAATAGCGGCAAAGTTACCAGAAATCTCTTTTAGAGAGGGGCTAAACAATGGAAATTAAACGTGATTTATATTTGAAGCAACTGATAGAAAGAAAGCAGAACGGTCTTATAAAAGTAATAACGGGTATTCGTCGGTGCGGAAAATCATATCTCTTAAATACGCTTTTTTACAATTATCTGAAAAGTGAAGGCGTAGACGAAAGCCATATTATAAAGTTTGCGTTTGACTCTAATTCAGACTTAAATAAGATAGGCGAAAATATCATTGCGCTCGAAAAGGAAAAACGGAAAGTCGATCCCAACAAGTTTATGGAGTACGTTCAAAACCAAATGACGGACAACGAAACGTATTATTTGTTGCTTGACGAAGTGCAACTTCTGGATTGTTTCGAATCCGTGTTGAATAGTTATTTGCACATGGATAACGTAGACGTATATGTAACCGGCAGTAATGCGAAGTTCTTATCAAAAGACGTTATAACCGAGTTCGCAGGACGTGGTGATGAAGTTCACATGCAACCGCTCAACTTTGCGGAATTTATGTCTGTTTATAAAGGCGACAAATATGACGGACTTACGGAGTATATGCTTTACGGCGGTATTCCTATGGTTGTACTCCGAGAAGGTGCGGAAAACAAATCACTAATACTGAAACGCCTTTTCGACGAGATTTATATAAAGGATATAGTGTTGCGCCATAAGGTCAGAAATAAGACCGATCTGGAAGATTTATTGAATATTTTATCTTCATCTATCGGCTCGCTTACCAATCCCGAAAAACTTAGAAACACGTTTCATACTATAAAAAAGTCGAATATAACTTCTACGACGGTAAAAAAATACCTCGATTATTTTTCCGATTGTTTTTTAGTTGAGGCGGCTTTGCGTTACGATATAAAAGGAAAAGCATATATCGATACTCCGCTCAAATACTATTTTTCCGATCTCGGACTTCGTAACGCAAGAATAAATTTCAGACAGTTCGAGCAACCGCATTCAATGGAAAACGTGATTTATAACGAGTTGAGATTGCGCGGTTTTTCGGTTGACGTAGGTGTTGTCAGTACGAGAGAGAAAGGCGTTCGTAAACAATTGGAAGTCGATTTCGTATGCAATCTCGGCTCTAAACGTTATTATATACAGTCGGCGTATTCTATGCCGAGCGAGGAAAAGCGTAATCAGGAGATAAGACCGTTTACAAAAATAGACGATTCGTTTAAGAAAATAGTGATTACGGGTGATATCTCGCCAACGTACTATAACGATGACGGCGTATTGTTTATGAATATTTTCGATTTCCTGTTGAAACCGGAAAATCTCAATATGTAAGGACTGCGATAATAAACATGCAAACAAAAAACAAGGAAGGTTATTTGGGCGTTCGGAAGTTATGCGTATTTAAGAGATTCGGGATAGGTTGAACAATCAAGTTTCGGCATCAATAAAATTATAGAATTATATTGTAAAAAAGTTTTTAAAATTGCAGATAATTTTACATCGGTTAGGGCGAAATTTAATAAAGACGTTATGAAAAACAGTAAAATTGTTTCGATAGAGCTTGTAGGAGGCAAAATGATAAATTTTAACGATCTGAGTAAATACAGAGAAAACAATAGAATAGAAGCCAAAAAAGCTCTTGGCGGCTTACCGAAAAGTATATGGGAAACCTATTCTGCGTTTGCGAATACTTTGGGCGGAATTATTTTACTCGGTGTGGAAGAGGATGAAAACAAAAATCTTCGAGTCGCTAACGGAGGCTTAAAAAATGCCGATGTTTTTATTAAAGAATTTTGGGATACGATAAACAATCCGAAAAAAGCAAACGTTAATATATTGTCGGATAAAGACGTATATGTGCAAAATGTAGACGGAAAAGATATTATCGTGATAGATATTCCTCGCGCCGATAGGTTTTACAAACCCGTTTATGTAGACGGCAATCCGATTACCGGAACGTATCGTCGAAACGGTGAAGGCGATTACAGATGTACAAATGAAGAATATATGGCAATGGTGCGTGATGCTGCGGTGAAAACTCCCGATATGCTTGTTTTAGACGGCGTGGATTTTTCGGCGTTCAATGCAGACAGTATTAAAAGTTATAGAAGCAGAATGCACATATCCCGCCCGAATCACGTTTGGGAAACTCTCAACGAAGAAGATTTTTTGCTTAGAATCGGAGCTGTCGGTATCGGTGGCGATGGCAAAAAACATCCGACGGTGGCGGGGCTTTTAATGTTTGGCAACGAATATGCTATTACCCGCGAGTTTAACAATTATTTTCTTGATTATCAGGAACATTATGAAGAAGATACACGCTGGACGGATCGTATTGTTTCATCTTCCGGGGATTGGAGCGGTAATGTTTATGATTTTTATTTCAAAACATATAATAAGCTGATTCAAGATGTAAAAGTTCCTTTTTTGATGGAAAACGGAGTGAGAATCGACGATACGCCCGTTCATCAGGTTTATAGAGAGGCGTTGGTAAATTGTCTTGTAAATGCCGATTATTATGGTCGTTGCGGAGTTGTTGTAATAAAAGAAAAACATTGTGTGAGCTTTTCTAATCCGGGGAATTTCAGAATTGAAATAGCAGCGGCGAGAAGCGGCGGTATATCCGATCCGAGAAACGTTACATTGCTTAAAATGTTTAATCTTATAAATATAGGTGAAAGAGCCGGAAGCGGAATACCTAATATTTTGGCTGTGAGCGCAAAACAAGGATGGCGTGATCCCGAAATAATTGAAACGTTTGAGCCGGATAGAATCACGTTGAGATTGTATACAGATAATAAAAGTTGCGAAAAAATCGGCGATAAAAAATCGGCGATAAAAATCGGCGATAAAAAATCGGCGATAACGGAAGCGGCTAAATTGAAAATTATAGAATACTTGACGGATAACGCCTATGCTACTTGTGGAGAAATTGCAAAATTGTTAGGATTAAAGGATTCAAGGGCGAGAGATTATTTGAAATTACTTGCGGAAGATGAGATAGTTGTTGTGGAAGGCGCAAATCGAAATCGAATATATAGATTAAAAAGGTAGTATAGGCTTATTTATAAAAAAGCAAGAAAAGTTAGTTGGGTGAAATGCCTATGATGGCACGATAAACGGCACGAAAAATGGCACGATAAAATTGTTTGAACGACTACGACGATATTAGATTAAAATGGGTAATATTAGTGGGTAAGAAAAATTCCACCATAAATTCCACCATAAATTTCACCAAAAAGTATTTTGAAATTGAAATGAAAATTTTTTAGCGAAAGGCAAACAATTTGGGGAAGAATGGGGGAAAAATCGCTGCAAGCCTTTATTTATAAGGCTTTTTTGAGAGTCACCACAGGTTCGAATCCACCTCTGTCCACCAAACCGTACCCGGTCGAACCCATTAAGTTCGATTGGGTATTTTCTTTTGTAAAGCACGCTATTTAACGGCGTGTTTTTCGTTATACGGAGTTTTTACTACCGCAATGCAATCTTTATCGATACAATAATAAAACGGCTTGTAACGGATATAGAATAGTTTTCGTGTAAAAGAAAATCCCGACGTTCGGTGTCGGGATCGTCGGGATTGTTGCGGTCGGAGTAGTTAAACCATACCACTATTTCATCGTCATATAATTCTATTCGGTTTACAAGTATTTCTATTAACGCTTGCGGAGATAAATCTCTTACGCTGTGTGTTAGGTATTCCATAACTTCCTCGCGTGTAATGCTGTTTTCGAGTTTGCTTTCTTCGAGAAGTATTTTGCCATTTAGTTCGTCTATCCTTTGTTCGAGTTCCGCCATTCGGTTTTTGGTAGTAGCATTTATTATGCCTTCTTCAATGGCAAGCACAACATTGTTCAGACTTCGTTCGGCTTTGGCTTTATCTTCGCGTAACAGTTTCAATACCGACTGTTCGACTCGGTGTTTTTCGTGAATACGCATTATTTCGTCGCAGATAATATCAAATTCACTTTGGTAGTGAATAACTCCATTGCCATATCCAAAACCGTTTGTTCGAGAACGTCTTTTCTTACGGTGGCTTTCTTGCAGTTATGCGTATTACGCTTTTTATTCACGCATTTGTAGTAATACATAACCTTGCCAGTATGACTTGTGCCGCTTTCGCCGTTTATGGCTTTGCCGCAGTAACCGCAGTATACTTTTCCTTTAAGTAAGAAAACCGTTTCTCGGCTTACTTGCCCTATGCGGTTGTGTTCGATTCGCCGTTGCACTTGCTCGAATATGTTCAACGGGACGATCGGCGGATAGATATTCGTATAGACTTTGCCGTGTATCTCGTATTTACCTTCCGCGGCTGACCTTTTGAGATAGTCCTGCGCTGTAATATTCGGCAAGTCCGATATAGACGTTTTCAAGCAAGATTCCGTCAAGGTTTTTCGTACCGTCTATGTTTTCCGAAGTTCGTTGCGTAGCGGATATAAGCGTCTTGCCGTTCTTCTTTAACTTCTGCTTATTAACAGCAATCTCGATAGAATTTCTGCCGAAACGGTTGATTGCATAAACTGTGACACATTTTTATGGACACTGATACAAATATGTTTTGCGTCAAAACTTGTTGAACAAAGCCAAAACAAAAAAAATAAAAAAAATTTTGAAAAAAGTATTGACAAAGATAGAATTAGATAGAATTATATGTTATAATAGAAATACAATATGTGATATCGATATCACAATCATGTTATGACAAGGGAAAAAGATGTTTTTTTGTTGGCAAATGTGATATCGATACCATATCAATAAAAATCATACACGAAAAGCAAAATAAGTAGGGAGGGACGAAAATATGAGTAGGGTGTGTAAACGGGTGGCGCTCGTCTTGGTAGCGGTCGTAATGGCATTGACGGCATTCGGGTGCGGTAAGGGCGACGACATCGAGCCTGGTGCAACGGTGGTGACGGTGTGGTTTCGCGACTTCGAAGATTGGAGTAACAGCGTGTTGAAATCGACTATGGACGATTTTAACAAGGACAAGACAGACGGACTGCACATTTCGTATCGGTTTATTACCGACGATTCGTTCGGTGATGCTTTGGCGGCGGCGCAAGACAACAATGCCGCACCCGACATTTACCAAGTATCGTATACCAATCTTTACAGCGAAGTGCGCAACCAAACGGTTTTGGCGCTTGACGAGCTGTTACCGCAAACGGCGTTTGACGATTTGAAAGATTCAGCCAAAGAGTTGGTAACTTACAACGGGCATTACTATGCGTATCCCGAATTGACCGAGCCGTCGGCCGTCATGTATTACAGAAAGGATCTGTTGCAAGCGGCAGGCGTCGATTATTCCGATGCCGAAAGCTGGTCGTTTGCCGATTTGTATGCTGCCTGTCAAAAATTGAAAACGACCATGCCCAAGCGGCAAGGGAAATATCCCATGCTTGGGTTTGATTTCGGGCAAGCGGGTTGGTCGACGCAAGGTTTACAAGCCAACCTTACCGGCGGGGACGTATGTTTGACTGAGGATTGGACGCAAATTATCGTAAAGTCGCAACCTTATAAAGAACTTGCCGCGTTTTTTGCCGAACTGTATTCCAACGAATACGTTCCGGCGGCGTGGAGCACCGGATATAACGATCAAATTATCGATCTGTGCGACGGCAAAGCCGCAATTGTGTATACAGGCAGTTGGGGGATTGCCGAGATCATGGAGACATACGGTGAAAGCATGGCGGCCAAGATCGGTGTAGCTACCATTCCCACGCTTGCGGGTGGTAACAACAAGGGGACTACGGCCACAAGCGGCGGTTGGTCGTTCGTCATTGACGCTAAATCGAAAAATCCGCAAGCAGCGGCTAAGATTGTAGAGTACATGGCGGCCGGCGAAGACACGACCGCACCCGAGCGATACTTTAAGGCGGCACACTATTCAAAATCGATTCCGCGTACGAGTATCCAGCAAAAAATCGTTGCGGCAGACATTTCGAGCTCGTGTCCGCCCGAATGGCTGACTGTCATTTCGGATATCGCCGACCACGCCATTCCCGAATCGATCTACACGTTCGATATCAATACGCAGCTTGTCGGTTTGTTGCAAGGGATCGCCATCGACTCGTTGGACGGGATCGATGTGGATACCAGCTGGAACAACCGTATTGACGACGTTGTTTCCGAAATGCAAAAGATCATGGACAACAATCAGCTTGCGGGCAATAACCCTCGTTTGAAGACCGCTTGAACGGAAGAGGAGATCGAGCATGAATGCTAAACAACAGACAAAAGGGTTTTTGCTCAAAAAAAAGCTTTTCGGGAAACGGTTTTTTACGTATCGCCACGCATTTACGGGATACGCCATGATAGCGCCCGCATTCCTCTTGCTGACGGTGTTCGTAGTCGTACCGCTTGTCATGGCGATTTACCGCAGTTTCTTCGATTACCGTGCTTATGCCGATGAGCAGATATTTGTCGGATTTCAAAATTATCTTACCATACTTCGAACGACGTCGTTTTTCAATTCTTTCAAGAATGCGCTGTTATTCGCAGTGATTATCGTAGCGGTGCAACTGCTGATATCGTTTGCATTTGCGCACGTTTTGAAGCGCTGCGACAACGGATTCGGGCGGTTTGTTCGCACGGTCATCTACGTTCCGTTTCTCATTTCGGGAATTGCGGCGTCTATCGTATTTCTCTTTATGACCAATTACGGCGGCGGGCTAGTTAACGGCATTTTGCTGCAAATAGGGAGGGAACCGATTGCCATTCTTATGGATGCGAAATTGGCGAGGATTTTGGTGATCGTGCCCACACTGTGGCTGGGATTCGGATATAACTCGCTCGTTATGTACGCCGGTCTGCTCAATATTCCCAAAGATTATTACGAAGCGGCCACGCTGGACGGTGCGGGTTGGTGGCGAAAGCTACTCAAAATCACTTTGCCCGGCATGACAAACTATTTTTTGCTGACTATCGTGGGACTTTTGACCGGTGCGTTGACCATGTTTGACATTCCCTTTTTGATGACCGGCGGAGGACCGTTGGAAACGACGCTGACACCGGTGCTCTATTTGTTTAACAATTACCGTAATGTGTTACAGTCTTCAAGCGTTACCATTGCGGGTGCCATATTAGTCATGCTGATTGTCGGAACATTGAACGCGGTCGTGTTTTTCGGCGTACAGTCGAAAGTTTCGGATGAATGAGGAATCGCACATGAGAGTCAGTACGCGAAAAAAAATAGGAGACGGCGTTTGCATCGTCTGCATGACGATTGTGCTGATCGTCATTCTGTTTCCCATACTTTGGGCGTTGCCCGCTATATTCAAAGGCAGGAGCGAGATTTTCGAACTGCCGTTACACTGGTTGCCGCACACTTGGACGGTCGCCAACTTCAAGACCATTTTCTCCATGACCGATTATAACTATTTGATGTCGATCGCCAGCACAACGTTAGTAGCCGTTGTTTCGGTAGTGTTGAGTCTCTTGGTCAATATGATGGCGGCCTATGCGTTTGCACGTATCGAGTTCCCGGGCAAAAAGTTCTTTTGGGTGTATATGCTGTCGACAATGTTTATTCCCGGGATCACAATTTTACTGACTTCGGTGCGCGTGGTAACTGCACTCAAAATGCTTGATACGATTTGGGTGCTGATCATTCCCGGCGTAGCGTCCGGCTATAACGTGTTCTTCTTCCGTCAGTATTTTTACGGTGTACCCAAGTACATGGAAGAGGCGGCAATGATCGACGGACTTTCCAAAGCCGGTATATTTTGCCGCATTTATCCGCGTATTTCTACCGCGCCCATGGTGATTTGCGGCATGTCGGTTTTTATGGGTTACTACAACAGTTTTTTGTGGCCGGTCATGACCATTACGGACAATACCGCGCTGTATCAGATTATGCAGCTGATCCGTACGCTCAATTCGCGATACACGGGTCAGTACGGCGTGGTGCTGGCAGCTACGCTGATGAGTCTGATCGTACCGGGCGGGCTGTATTGCTTTTTTCAAAAATACATTGTGCAGGGCATATCCATTGCCGGTGTCAAATAATACAAAACAACAAAGAAAGGAGAAAGACAATGAGTGCGTTTGTTTCCGATATCGGTAACATTTATATGGCAAGAGAGGGAAAACGCCGTCGCGTTTCCAGCTTTGACCGTTCGGGGGGTAACGACGATCGGTTGACGATTCCGTCGGGCGAAAAACGGGTGATCGCGGACATAAGCGGAAGCGGTGTTATTACGCATATTTGGATCACGGTAGCCGACCGTACGAGCGGCAAAGGCAAGTACGAAATGCGTAAAATTGTGTTGCGCATGTATTGGGACGACGAGGAAAAGCCGTCGGTCGAGGCACCGTTGGGCGACTTTTTCGGCATGGGACACGGCATGTGCAAAAATTTTGTTTCCGTCCCGTTGCAAATGAGCCCCGAGGACGGCCGCGGGCTGAATTGTTGGTGGCCGATGCCGTTCCGCAAGCGGGCGCGTATCGAGGTTGTCAACGAGTTCGAGGACCTGATTTTCTTTTATTACTACGTTGATTACGAAGAAAAGCCCGTTCCCGACGACGCGCTGTATTTCCACGCGCAGTGGCACAGGGAATGTCCGACCCAAGGCAAGGACGAAAGCTTGTACGAAAACCGCGCCGATTGGTGTTTCGGCGGGGCCAATAAGACGGGCGAGGAAAATTACGTCATTCTCGACGCGCAAGGCAGAGGACATTACTGCGGGTGCAACATCAATATTCACAACCTGAGCAAGTCGGCGCTGTGGAATTGGCCGGGCGAGGGCGACGACATGATTTTCATCGACGGGGAGAAAACGCCGTCGATACACGGGACGGGTACGGAAGATTACGTCAATATGGCTTGGTGTCCGCAGCAGGAGTATTCGGCTCCGTACCACGGCATAATTCTCGGCGGGAAGGACAACTGGATGGGCAAGATCAGCTATTATCGGTACCATGTGCAAGATCCCGTCATGTTCGATACAAGCATACGCGTTACCATAGAACACGGACACAACAATAACCGCAACGACGACTGGTCGACTACGGCGTATTGGTATCAAACCGAACCGCATAAACCGTTTGCGGCGTTGCCTTCGATGCAAGAACGTTTGCCGCTCGAAGACGACGACGTGATTTGGGGGAGAGCGCACGAGCGCAAGGAGGGACAATAAACGGAATTGAATTCTATCGGAAAACGGCAATCAAATTTCAGTTTTATAGGAGGAAACATGAAAAAAACAAGAACACACGTACGGCATAGCGGCATTGCGCGGATCGTTTGCATACTGTTGGCCTTTTTGTACTTGGCCCCCAACATGCCGGCGATTCGGTCGCTTGCTTTGGAAACTTCGGCTACGACCGAAACGGCCGATCCGACGTACGGCAACGAGCGGGTCTTGGCAAACGATTACGAAAACTTCCCTATGACGGACGGAGGTATTCCGCCCTATGTGTACGGAAACGACTTGATCCAAAACGGTGATTTCGACAGCGCGGTCGGCGTCGTCGAAGCCCATTACACCGATAATTTGATTACGGGTGACGGCACGTATTCCGCATCGCGCAACGCTATCGAGGCGGGCGAAAGCGCCGAATCGGCGGTCGCCGGCGTGTGGGGTAACCACGGTTGGGCCGACGGTTATCCGCAGTTTGCTTTCGACGGGGATAACACCGTTGTGCGAATCACCAACCGCGGACCCGTTTGGTCGCACTTTTTGCTAAACGTCGAAGGACAGGGCAAAGGTTATTATACGGTTTCGTTCGATTATTCCAACGTGAAACCTGCGTTCAACGTGTATTGCGCACTCGGTCATCTCGCACCCGATACTTGGACGGCAATCAAAGCGTACGGACACACGGACGCCAACTTGGTTTCGGCGCCCGGCTGGCAGAATCTGAACGTCGGCACCCCCATCGAGGGCAAAGAGAACTGGTTCCGATACGAGCATGAATATGAAGTCACGTTCGATGGATTGAATCTATTCCGCGTGTGGGCTTATGTCGGCGCCGACGCAACCGGCTCGTTCTTGGCCGATAACATTTCGGTCACGTATCGCGCGACGCAAGATGACGCAAAGGGGACGCAAAATCTTGTAGAGGGCGGCGGTACGTTCGAAGGCGTCATACCGACCGTCGGTACGGCGGCCGATCAAACGGTGAACGGCGTTTGGCGTACCGCCGGCAACGCCGCGGTCGTGCTCGACGGAAATAACGCCGTACTCGAATTGGGGTATGACGGAACGAGCGAAGGGCAAGCCGCGCACAGGTTCGACGGCGGCAACGGCAAGGGAAAGTACCGTGTCGAATTCGATTACACGGGAGATGCGGACGGTTACGTTTCCTTGGCGACCGCCGATAACCTTACGACGCAAACAAGCCAAGTGTATACGCAGGATTCGGCCGAAAATTTATTTACGACGACGGGTACCGACGTCGACGGGCGTGACGGTTGGAAGCATTTCTCGGCCGAGATCGAAACGGCCGACCTTGCGCCCGACGTTGTAAAACTGTGGTGCGACACCGGTGCCGACAGCAGTAAACACGTCAAGATCGACAATCTTTCGGTGCAGTACTACGTTCCCGAAAATAAGCTGGAATCGTACACGTTGCAAGAAAACGACGAGTCGGGTTGGACGACAACGGGTACAGGCGTTATTCGAGCCGAGGGACAAAGCTATGCATTGACCGTGACGGGCGATGCTGCCGTAACGACCAAGACATTCGAGGATCAAATTGCCGGTACGTACAGCGTTGCGCTCAAATTCAAAGCCGATGCCGGTGCCGGTGCTTCGCTGGTTGCCAAACTGGGCGATGCACAGTCGGACAATCTCGCGTTACAGAGCCAACAGACAGACGATTATAATGTAATCGAGTGTAAGCTTACGTCGCCTACGGCGTTTAGCGGTCTTACGTTCGAGACGACGGGCCAAGTAACACTGGAAGACGTGACGTTGCGTTCGGCCGAAATCAACTATGGCGCGGCAAGTCAGGTTCACGAGGTAGCCGTGTACGAAGGCAACAATCTGGTTGTCGACGGCGGTACGCTCGAAGGCTATTTGGCCGAAGGTACCGACAGCGAACCTGTTGCGCGTATCACGCATGCCGACGTTGCGAGCCAAGCCAAGAACGGTATTTGGTCCAACAGCGCTTGGGGTGACTACTCGGCCGTGATTGAAAAGGACGGCAATAATACCGTTGCCAAGATCGGCAAATCGTCGGTCGGCGCAGGCCCGTTTGCGCACGCCATTTGGACGTTTGAAAACCAAGGTGCGGCACGGTATTTGGTTGAGTTCGATTACCGTATGTCGGGTATAACCGACAACTGTGCTGTGGCCGTCAACGGATCCGATTTCAATAATGCCAATCCGTCGGTATCGTTGCTTCGTTACAGCGGTACACAGATTGCCGACAGAGAAGGTTGGTATAGGTTCTCGGAGGAGTTCCAAGCGACTGCGAACATGCAATATGTGCGTCTTTGGTACAATACGGCCAACAATGCCAACAACTACGTGCTGATGGATAACCTGTCGGTTAAGAAACAGACCGGTACGCGGTTGCAAGGCGAAGGTTCGTACGTCGTTCCTACCGAAGCGCCTGCCGTACTGTCCGACGTCTATTCGTTTGCAACCGATGCACCCGCCGTTATAGCCGACGAGCAGGGCAACGCGGTTGTCAAAATGCACGGCGCCAATTACAGTAGCTTCTTCGACTGCTTCAAGTTCGAAAAAGCGGGCGTGTACGCCGTTTCGTTCGATTTCCGATTGGAAGGCGAAACCGACAACGTCGGTTTGCGCATCAATCCCGTCGAAGAACAATACACATACGACATTCCGCTATTGCAGTACGAGGCACAATGGGAAGAAAGCGTATTGGGCGAAGACTGGAATCATTTCGTGTATTATATCAAAATCGACGACGAGGTGGCGTATAAGGACGCATCTTTACAGTATTGGGTCCACTCGGCAAACAGAGCAACCTTTTCGATCGATAATCTTTCGGTTAAGCGTCTTGTCAGCGCCGACCCGACGGGTAACCCCGTTTGGGGCAAAGAGCTGATTGCCGACGGCGGGTTCGAAACCGTGTTGGGCAACAAACTGTCGTTGACGGTACCCAACGCCCTCAATCTCGCGCATATTGCGGTCGGCTCGGTTCGCAGTCTCAATGCCGAAGCACCTGCCGAAATCACGGCCTATAACGGCGAATATACGGCTAAACTTTCGGGAACGTCCGGAACTTCGTCGATTGCCAATAAAGCCGTTTTGCAAAACGAGGGGTTGTATCTTGTCGAAATCCGCTATGCGGTGACCGACGGATATGCCGAGAAGAACGGCGCGTCGCTTACCTACGCCTTGGGTTCTTTGGATCCGCAGGACATTTTGACGGCGACTGCCGACGGCGATACCGGTTTTAAGGTGTTCAGACAGTACGTGCGCTTAACGGCCGAAGAAGCGGATGCAGTAGATGCCGTGTCGGTCAACTTTACTTGCATCGAAGGCGATGCGGCTTGGATCGATTCCGTGTCGGTCAAGAAAGAAATCGGATCGGATATACCCAAAGAGGAAACGCCCGACGACGATACCGAGGGTAAAACACGGTACGATTTGGTCAGCGGAGGCGACTTCGAAGGGTACGATGCGGGCACTTCGTTCGGCGACTCCGTCACCAAAGACATGTTCGGCACGACTTCGCTCGACATGCCGGCACAGGTCGTCGTAAACGACAAGGATGCCGTCAATACTTCCAAAGTGCTGCTGTTGCAACATCAGGCGGGCAGCCAAAAAGATTTCTCGTCGGCGTTTAACCTGTACACGTCGAACGCCGAATTGGAAAAGGGCAGAACGTATTACGTGACGTTCGACTATAAGTATCAAATCGCCGAACCTTTGGATACTTCGCTTGTCGTATCCGACGGAAGAAGATTCACCATGGACGAAGGGTTTACCTTCTGTTTCGTAGGCGGCACGAACATCGGCCACCACGAAATTTATCTCGGCTCGGTCGAGGACGGCGACCAAACGGCGGGTGCCAACAATCAAAAGTGCAAGATATCCAAAACCGATTTGGGTGAAGGTTGGTCGCGCATCACATTCGCTTTTACGGCCAATACGGGTATCAACGTTGCCTGCAACAGTTTCCGTTTCTTGCTGTTGACCAACAAGAACACCGCCAATTACGCGATGTTCGATAACGTGGCGCTGTACACCTATTACGACAACGGGGACGTACCGCCTACGCCGCCCGACGGAGGCGACGAGAAACCCGATCCGCAACCGCAACCTACGCCGGCGCCGTCCGACAGCGGATGCGGCAGTGCGGGATGAGGCTCGTCGCTCGGTTCCGTCGCAATGTCGGCAGTGGCAATTTGCGCACTGCTCGGCGCAGGAACCGTGCTGTCGAGAAGACCGAAAAAACATCACGAAACCGAAAAGGAGGAAAGAGAATAATGAAAAGACGCAATATTCTATCGCTATTGTTGGTTGCGTTTTCCGTATCGTCGCTGTTCATGTCCTCGTTCGGCGCGACGGCAGAGTTGTCATCGGGGTTGAACGGCGACGTTGCGTCGGACTGGATTTCGTACGGCGCCGAACATATCGAGGGAACGCGGCGTATTTCCGCAGTGACGGGGCGGTTTGCCACAACCGACACCATGGAGCTGTTCGACGTTGGCGGAACCGACCTCGGTATACCGTTCACGTACACGTATAAAAATCAAGAGGAAGAGGACGTAACCGAGCTGCGCATTTTGTTTGGCGACACGTTCTCCAACGAGTATCTTGTAGGCAACTGGCGATCCAATGTTATGGCGGTTACTACCGATTTCGACTTTACCGACGGGATTACCATCGATTCGTTCGTATCAACCGCCGATAACGGGTTTGCTACCGAACTGATTCCCGGCATTCACGTGAACCAACAACAAATGACGGCCATTCCTACGGGCGCTATGCAAATCGGCAACGCAATCTATGTTTACTACATGGGCGTCCGCGTTTGGGGTGACGACGGAGAGTGGTGGACCAATTTGGGCGGGGTATACAAATCGACCGACGGCACGCATTTCAGCCGCGTCGAAAGTATGTACTTCTATTCCAACAAAATGGTCAACTTCACGCAAAACTATCCGTTGATCGTAGACGAGGACCATGACGGTATCGACGATTGGCTGTACGTTTACGGATTGAGCGGCGGTCGTGCCAGCGGATTGCGGTGTATGCGCGTCAGCTTAAAGGGCGATGGCGGAGAAGTGCTTACCGGCGAAGAGCAACAGGCCAAAGTCGAAAACCTCGACAATTACCGATTCTTTAACGGTTATGTCGATGGAGAGGCGACCTGGATCGAGTATAACGAGTACTACATGGCGCTTACCTGGAATCATAGCGAAGACGCCGAAGTTATCTCGGCGCCCTGCGGTGAGATGTCGATTTGCTATAACCCTTATCTCAACAAGTATATGGCCACGTATCAGCAGCACAATACGCTGATTATGAAGTTGGCCGATACGCCTTACGGGCCGTACGGAAAATCGGAGATCATCTTGACTTCGTCCGATTTCAACACCTTCTACAATGCGTTCACGACAAGCGCAATGCTGAAAGACGACGGAAAAACGGTGTATTTTCTGATGAGTCAGTGGCCGCGCAGCGATTCGGGCGCAACGCTCAATTACTTTGTAGGCTTGATGGAAATGAAGTTGAAATAGGATAAAGCCGGCGGAAGGAAGGGGAGAGCCGAACGGGCTTTCCCTTTCCGCAAACCGACGGCGGGAGAATGGGATATGTGTGTTTTCAGCGAAAAATTGGAATATGTGCGTCGCGTGTGCGGAGTGACGGGAAAAGATGCGAGAACGAACACCGAGCCGTTCGGGGTTGTGGGCACCGATTTGGGATTCCCTTTTTCGGACGGGAAGGATTTATATCTTTTATTCGGGGACACGTTCAGCGAATTCTGGCAAAAGGGACGGTGGATTAACAACTGTTTGGCAAAGGTGAAAGACACGTCTGCCGAAGGGTTCTGTTTGGAAGGGTTTGTTGCGGACGACGACGGGCTTGCCAAAGAGTTGGTTGCCGCAAAGAAGAAGGACAAAGAGCAGATGACGTGCATACCCACGGGCGCCGTGGCGGTGGACGGAGTGTTTTATATGTTCGTGATGTCTATTGTTACGTGGAATCCGCGGTGGACAATCGACGAATGCGCACTGTATATTTCGCACGATAAAGGCGTTAGCTGGGAAAAGTCGGAATGTGTGCGGTTCGGCAAGGAAGAGGCGCCTAATTTCGGGCAGGTTTTTTCGCTCGAAGCGGGCGAATACGTGTATTTGTTCGGAATCACCGAAGCGCGCGACGGCAACTGCAAACTTGCGCGCGTGCCGAGAAAAGAACTTGACAATTTTGAAAAATACGAGTATTATATAGGCAAAGAAAAGGGTGTTCCCCGCTTTGTTTCGGGCAGAGAAGGGCTTTCTCGGGCGGCAGTTGTTATTCCCGCGCCGTGCGGCGAAATGTGCGTAACGTACAATCGGTATCTGAAAAAATATTTGGCGATGTACGTGGGGACGGACGCGCCCGACCTTGTTTTCCGCACAGCCGACGAGCCGTGGGGAGAATGGAGCGATGCCGAAACGGTGGCGTTGCAATCCGATTACGAGGGGCTGTACGGCGGTTTTACGCATGAAAGCCTTTGTACCGACGACGGGCGGGTACTGTTTATGCTGAGTGAATGGTCGCCGTACAACGTGTCTCTGTTTGAAATGAAATTCAGATAATATATGAGAATCGATTTCGAGGTGGCGGCTTGAAAAACGGAATAAAGGATATTGCACGAATTACCGGATATTCGACATCTACCGTGGCGCGTGCGCTCAGCGGAAGCGGTTATTGCGACATTGAAAAAAAGAAGAAGATACTTGCGGTAGCCAAAGAATTGAACTATCAGTCCAATTCTTCCGCCATTGCTTTGCGGCGCGGATATACCAAGAGAATTTTGTTCTGTATTCCCGATATTTGCAATATCTTTTATTTCAAGATGATTCAAGGCGTTATAGAGGTGCTGGAAGCAAACGGCTATTACGCCATGCTGTACACCACCGAAAAGAGTCTGAAAAAAGAGATAGACATTATCCGCACGTTGGAACAGAAATTTTGCGACGGCATGATTATGGTGTCGTTTGATTTTTGCGAGGAGAATATTTCCGCCATTCGCGCGTGCGGTTGCCCCGTGGTGCTTACCAACAAATACGACGGGCAGCAGAAAGACGACAATTTCGACTATATTTTCGTGGACCATACGTTGGGCATGGCGCTTGCCACCGAACATCTGTTGGCGGCGGGCTGCAAGAATATGGCGGTTATTTCGGGCGACGTAAAAGAGCAGACCACGCGCGAGCGTCTGGACGGATA
>ERZ1106952.247-NODE-247-length-31731-cov-5.108473_pt1 | contig 31731 bp, 26 predicted proteins | sample MGYA00403677_ERZ1106952 | MGnify/ENA primary metagenome ERZ1106952 (study PRJEB35170, sample SAMEA104062415) | human gut metagenome | biome: human gut; feature: human-associated habitat; material: faeces | place: Denmark | collected 2012-05-14 ...
CAAATCGCTTTATGTAATTCTTCGCGTTCCTGCTCTTTTTTAATATCCGCCATTTCGCTTTTCTCCTGTATACTTTTTCATTTTATCTATTTTATCATACAAAACATGACAACTACGGTCATAATTAAAATATTTTTCTTAGGTTTTACAATTATTTTTCGTCGTCCACGATTTCGACGATATCATCAAGCGTACAGCCAAGTGCCGTACAGATTTTTATAAGCACGTCGGAATTTACCGAAACGCCGTCCTTTTTCATTTTTGCAAGCGTTGCGGGGCTTACCTTTGCAAGCGCGGCGAGCTCCTTGCTCTTCATCTCCCTGTCTATCAGTAATTTGAATAATTTTTTATAACTTGCTGCCATAATACACCTCATTGACTAATTTATTCGATTATAACATAAATAAAAATGCTTGCTGGCAAGGGCATTTTTATGATTGCTTTCAATCTCGCAGCTGCGCCGAAGGCACAGGGGAAAGCGAAAGCTTTCGTTTTTGCAGAATTGCAAAACTCTGCGTTCATTATACCATATTCCGGTATGTTTTGCAACAGGTATTTGAAATAAATTCAAAGAAGTTTTAATTTGTTTTACTTTTCCCTATCGTCTATGATTTTATTTTCGTCCAGTCCAAGCGATTTCACCCACATTTCCTTTTCCGTCTGAATCACGGAATACATCACCTTATCGCTCTCGCAATAAGCCAACAAAAAATTGTAATTTTTCAATTTTGTCCTGATTTTATCGTCCGGATCGTCAGCCTGTATTTTCGGTCGGCGGTAATCGTTATACGAAGTCAGAAAAACTTTCCAACTGTATGCCGCAAGGTTTTGCTTAGCCGCGCGCTTGCAATACCTCCGCCAGCAAAGTCTGATTGACGAACGGTGCTTAACCATCTGAAACTCTTCCCACTTAAAATCCGGAATCAGATACCCGTCTCCCGCTTTCGCCCTTTCCGGGAAAAGCAAATAAGCAAGTTCTTTTTCGCTCATTCCGCCCAGTTCGTCAAGTCCGATACCGATAACATTTACCCGTTGCAGAACGCGCCAGACCGTCATACGGGAACAATCGCAAAGCGTAGCGATCTGCGTGTGATTGTTTCCTTTTAAGTAATACTCTATAATCAATTTATATTTCGACATAAAATACCTCTCTATTGTCGCCCTCTTTTACATACAACAGTATATATGGGAAAATGTAACATTTGAGGAACCACCCCTCTATTTTAGCACATTTTCCGATTTTCGACCGCTTTCAGAAGAGTAAAAAAACAGCCAGACTCAAGCGAGAATGGCTGTTTTTCATAAAATTCAGTATTAAAATGCCGGAATTTAACCGTTTTCCGCCAAAAGCTTACGCCCTCGGATTGCGGATGTTCGCCTGTATGACAGAGTGCGAAACGCAGAGCTATAATCATTAATTTCGTTTTTGTGTATAATTTTATGAATATCTATTGTATAAGTACGGAATTTATAACTTTTTCTGCATAAAACCGCCAAAATTGACAAAAAATCAAAATTCGGGAAAATTCATTGCCGGTCCTGATATTTATATATATTACCGCTACCGAAATTTTGCTTACTCCACTTACTAATTATCATTAACTTAAAATTTCTCGTTTTTACAGATAAAGTCTATTAAATTCACGTTTCTAATTCAGCTGCTATAATCGTTTATATAACTATTCGTCAATAATCCCTCTCTCTTTAATAATTTTCAATAAACTTTGATAATCCCTAGGCGCTACTATATTCCTTTCTTTATGCCATTCTATATAGTTATAGATACTATCACTTATTTTTTCTAGGTCAGCAAAGCCCAACAGTGTATCTATTCGATCCAGCATTAACATATTTACCCATACAACATCTTCCCAATTCATTTGACATATTTTATACCAAAACTTGTCATTTTCTTTTAATACCTGCTTTCCCATTATTATCGGCAATCTTTCAGATTTATTCTTTTCGAATAATTTTCTATCTTGAATTTCTGTAGGCCAAATATTGGGAACTCCTAGTTTTTCTTTTTTATCATACATTCTAAAAAAGGGGTTAATTATAACAATCATTCTGTTTTTTGATATGGAAAACATATAGTAGTTTTCATGAAAATTAACTTGTGCATATAGTAAATTTAATAAATTTTGTTTAACCAAAAGATTCGCTTCCTCTAAAATTCTTTTCATTAAATAATTCTTTTTATCCGTCTCAAGTCCAATTTTAACATAACTCGGTTCAACCTCCGATGTCATTCCGATGTCGGTAATGATAAAGTCTTCACCGCTGTTTTTCCCATCCCAAATCGCCATATAACCGGCATTATAAATTTGAGCCCAACGATATATCTCGTAAGTACACAATTCATGTTCTTGTATTTTTGATAAATCTTGACATTCAACTACAACCTTAATATTGCGCAACCATCTTTGTTCTACAGTTTCACTTATCTCTCTTTCTTCAAACGGGAATTCTACCCCCATTTTTTTCATGGCTTGCGTTAACCCTTTTTCAAGGATAGAAAATTTGCCCTCTTCAACAAAAACCCTCATTTGTGATACAAGTAGAAATTTCTTAATAATATTTAACTCTTTACGTGTAATTTCAATATTATCGCCGACCTTAGACGAAAGAATTTTATTATTGAGAATCAAAGCAAACGGTGACTCTATTTTTTCAGCCAACTCTTTTTCTACTTCTTCGCTATAAAGCTCACTTAAAGCAAAAGCCTTCTCTAGTCTTTTATTTTCCGCCAACTCACCGGTTTTTATATTATAGACCGAGACTTTGTCTGCAAATCTACGCAAGACTAATCTCGGAACATAGTGATTATTCTTATAAGACATAGTAACTTCCTTTTATTTATAATATCTTCGTATTAGCAGCACACTCTTAAAAGTCTTAATTTTCTGCTATGGAAAACGCGGGGCGCATATACTCTATCGCACTCTTGCTTATGCCGTTTTTCTCCGCAACGTTACGCCAATTATCACGCACAACCGAAAGTATTTCGTTTGCCATATTCGTAGCGGCTTTTTTATCTATTCCGAAATGTTCCGCGACCTCAATCGCTAAATCGACGGATAACGCATTGTCGTCTTCCGTAATATTTAGTGAAAGCGAATCCTTGTCTATATTCGGATTTACGTCATATAGCGGAGACAATCGCCAGCCTTCTTCGGTTAAAATAAAGCCGTGGTTTCTTAAATGGTCGTCGGTATTGGAAACCGCGATATTAAACACGATACGTTTCCAAAGTTCCGTTAAGTCCGCTTTCGGATTTGCTCCGTTTGCGCTTATAAACGCCGCAATATCCAGATAACTTATTCCGCCCGACGAGTTGTCCCCGTCTTTTTTGCCGAGAGCCGTCATTGCAGACATAAAATGGATTCTCTTTCCCAAGGCTCTGTCAAAACGCTTTACCAAAAACGTGCTGCCGAGTTTGGAGAATTTCATTAGTTTTGTCTCGGGAACGTTCAGATTGCAAAGTTTTGCAAGATCGAGAACGGTTTTCTCCCATGCGCCTATATCGTATTCGTCGTTTTTTGAAGGGAATTTCGCTATCCATAAACTTCCGTCAACGTCTTTTACAGTAGCTTTCGGTCTTGCCCCGCCCAAAGAAGAACCGGGCGCAAGCAACAGTTTCAGCCACTTGCCGTTTAACATGTTTTCTTCTTTTTCAAACTGACGAGACGCCTCTTCGAGCGTTCTTAAACTTTCAAACGGCGGCGTTGACAATTCTCTTTCCGCCGAAAGATATTCTCCGTTTTCCTCCAAACAAAAACGTAACGCGCCCATACGCGCCTCGTCGAAAACGCCGAGCAGATAATCCGTTTCATACAAAGTATTTGCTTTTGGCAATTTTTGTTCTTCGGCTTTGATGCGCTCTCTGCGCTTCATCAAAAGCCTGCCCCACCTGTCCGGCGCGGTATCCGAAAAAACGCCGAACAAGGTTTTGTCCGTCGATAAATATTGCCTTGCCTTATACGGCTGCAAATCGTAATCGAAGAAATTTCGGAAAAGAAAACTCGTAAAAAACTCATCGTCATATTCAAAAGAGAACTTTTCTTTTCCTCTTTGAAAATCCGCAAAAAGCCACCCGACCTTTATTCTTTTATCTACGTTGTTGTCGAAATAGACGTAAATCTTTTTTTCTTGCAACATATTTTAATCCCCTTTCTTTTTCGTTGCCCGACGGCGCGTCGTTAAATTCAGGTCCTGAATCGTCCGCCCGAGTTTATCGTCTTTAGCCACCAGCAATAAATCTTTATCCATATCGTTCAGCGCATGCAAAACAGCCGCATAATATCCTATCGCGACGGAAGGACTGCCTTTTTCAATCGCCCACAACGTTGCTCTGCTTATATTTGCGCGCTCTGAAACGAGTTCGACCGATAAATTTCTTCTGAGTCTTGCTAACTTGATCTGTTCGCCCATTTGCTCTAATATTTTAATTGTATCCGGAAATAAAAGTATCGTCCTTTTTTTCATGACATACCTCCCACCGCTTTAACATTCACTATTATATACAATTGCTTTTGATTTGTCAATAATAATCGACGTTATAATTTTAAAGAGTTGTCTATAACGGCGAAATTTTGTCGAATAACACGATACAAAAAGCGCATATAAAAAGCGATTCGTCGATTTTCTTCGACAAACCGCCATCGTTAAATTTGCATTTAATACGAAATATTTTATCCGTTATTCTGCATTACCTCAAAGGCTTTTTTGATAAAATCCACCTTAGTCATACCCCTTTCGGTCAAAAATGCATTGATTTCTTCAAACAACTCTCTCGGGATCATCGTTTGAAAATTCGCATTCTTTTCTTTACGCAATTCTTTGTTTTTCTCTTCGTATTTTCGCCTTGCAACTCTGCTCGCTGTATCTTCTTTCCGAATAACCATAACTTAACCTTATCTGTTTGATTTATTTATTATAATTATACCATATTCAACGGAAACAAGCAATTGTTTTATCGTATATATACACCATTTGCGTAAGTATATTTAATCAAAAAATAGCGGGATGAAACCGAACTTCACCCGCCGAAAGCTATAAAACGCTGCAAAAAGCAACGCCGTCCGCGGACAACTCGTCGGAATGCAACGCACAATATCTTTCTTAATATCGGCATAGATAAGGTCTAATTGGTATACGTTTTGCGACGCGTCCTTACACAAAATTTCATCAGCGGCATAAGCAACTCCGCGGTTGCTTTTCTTATCGAATACAACGTGAGCGTCAGACAATATATAACCGTCGCCTATAATTATTCCCGTTCCGCGAGACGAAACCAAACCGAAATCCGCTTGAATTTCAACCACGAATTTTCTGTTTTTCTTGAAGATTTCGGTTGCGGAAAGCGGAGCATTATTTGCCTGCTCGGCTTCTTCTTCGCCTGCCAAATTTAATGCGACTTCCTTTGGTCGGTTACTTTATCGAACTGCTCTTCGGGAAGCGCAACCGACGTCAGTTTTTTGCGGTCGTAAAAATAATACAGAAACTTCCCGTTTTCCTCCGCCGCCCGCTTCTCTTTATTCAGTTTATATACTCTCGGAATATCCGCCATAGTTTAACCTATCCTTATAATAAATTAAATTATTTATCGTGACAATACAATACACTTAATACAATAAAATTTTGCATATGTCCTTTAGTCTAACGCTTGCCATCATTTTCTGCTTATATCAAAAAAATATCTCTTTCAGTTTGGTTTTGATAACTTCTTTAAGTTCGGAACTTACTATCAGCTCTTCGAGTTTGCACGCGTTTTCCGCCCTAATAAATTCGTTATACCATTTATCCTTGATAAACACGTTTTCTTCCGCTTCCGTCATAATTTTTTCCATTCTGTAAAGCATATTTTCAAAAGCGGTTTTCCTGTCTTTTGCAACAACGCGTATTTCCGTACCGTGTTCATAGTTCACCGTAACGGTAAGATTCTCAAAATACTCTTTGCCGCAATCAATGCGTTTGCCGCCGCAGTAAACTTCCGCAACTCCGTCGTAAATATTTTCAAAGCATATCCTTAAAGTCCTGTTTCGCGGAATTATTCCGGCGTCGCCGTGTCCAAAAATGTCGAGGAAAACCTTCCCTCCGCTTTCGGTCAATACAAAGTCGGTAAAATATTCCTCGCCGTTTTCCCCGTCCTCGTAGAGTGTGTATCTGCCGTTTCCCGAATATACCTTTATTTCAAGCTTTTCAGGATTTTTCACCGAATTGCCGCTATCGAGTGATAAAGGCAACACGGTACCCGCCTTAGCAAGCACGGGAATACTTTCGAGTTTTCTCAAAAGAACGCCCTCCTTGCCCCCGGCAGTTTCTATAAAGTATTCCTCTTTTGTAAATATATCGGTATACTTACCTTTCGGCAACCAAACGTTAATGCGGGCGTATCCGTCTTCTTTTATAGGCGAGGTCACAGGGGCAACTATAAGCCCTCCGAAAAGATATTCATCCCTATAACGATACGCCTCTTCGCTTGCGTATTCGTAATACAGCGGCTCGACAAGCGGTTTGCCTTGCGCGTGAGTCAAATAGTTTGCCGTATACAAAAACGGAATTAACCGATGCCTGAATTTTAAAAATTCTTCCGCAATCAATCCCGTACCGTTACCGTAGTTCCATGGTTCTTTGGTTACGACTTTAAAGCCGCAACAATGCAACCTGTTTATCGGACTGAATACGCCGAATTGGACTGAACGTAAATAAAGCTCTCCGTCCGTTTCTCCCAACATATGTCCGCCGATATCGTGCGACCACCAGGTATAACCTATATTGCTTGCCGTAGCGGTAAAATACGGAAGATATTCAAGCGTTTTCCACGTTGCGTGGGTATCACCCGAAAATCCGACGGGATACCTGTGCGCACCTATGCCGCAATATCTTGAAAGTATAAGCGGTTTTTTCCCGCTTTTCTCATTATCCAGAAAATGATAATGGTTTAACGACCACAGCGGGTCAAGCCCGTCTATTTTCGATTTTTCGCCCTGTTGCCAGTCAATCCACCAAAACGCAACGCCGCTATTTTCATACGGCGTATGAAGGACGGAAAAATAGTTGTTTATAAAATTATCGTCGGTAACGTCAAACTCTATTCTTTTGCCCGTATCGGGATTTACTCCGCAGGCAACTGCCATTTCCGTATACATATCTTCGAAAAAGCGGACGCCGTCGGCAGGATGCACATTTAACGTAACCTTATAGTTTCTGTCGTTTACTTCCCTTAAAAAAAGCTTATAGTCGGGAAAGAGCTCGGTATTCCAGGAATAGCCCGTCCAACCGTTTGTCCCACCGAAATAATCGGTATTTTTGCCGCTTTCGGTAATATGGAACTTTTTATCCAAATCCGTCGACCAATGCCAATCCATATCGACGGTTGCAACCGTAAACGGAATATTTCTTTGCGAAAATTTATCGAGCAACGTAAGATATTCGTCGGCTGTATACGCATGATATCTCGACCACCAGTTGCCGAGAGCATAACGCGGCAACATGGGCGGCGCGCCCGTAATTTTATAGAGCGCGTTTACCGCAACCCGATAATCATTGCCATAAGCAAAAACGTATATATCTTTACCCTTTCCTCGCTCGGGAATAACTTTACCGTATTCGTCAAGCGACAGCGAGCTTTCATCATGCAAAACAGCAACGCCGCTTTTCGAGCATACCCCGTCGTCCAAAATAACTTTTCCTTCAACAGCGCAACCGTAAACCCAGTCTTCGTACTTCGTATCGCCGTCGCAACAATCCAAAGTGCGGTAAGTGCCGCGCAAATTACCGTTATTATCCAACGGGATTTTTTCGCCGTCTGAATAAACGAAACAATCCTCGATATTTTCTTTTAAAACAAGCGTTACGAAAGGCGTTATAATTTTAAAAACGCCACCCGTTTCATCCGTTTCGAAACTCTGTTTGGCGGCGTTGCGAAACCAGATGCTTTGCGTTGCTCTGTCCCGCCATTCATTATCCGCATTGCTTTCTATTCTGAAAAGCCTGCCGTCCAAAACCGTAACGCGGTAGTTATGCCAAAAAACAATATTGTCTTTATCCGCCGCACCGTAAGTTTTTACTGTCAAATGTTTGTCAAGCATCGCCGTGCTCCTTAATAAATTCAGATAAGTACATATACGCTCCTGCCGTCCAGCCGAGCATTTCCGGAGTACCGTATTCCGAAACCGCATCCGTACCGCCGGTTTCGCCGTTATACTTTTCGTATAATTTGCCCGTCTTTTCGAAATTAGTTTCGATTAACCTTGTATACTCGTTTGCCACAACCAATGCTTCTTTGACAAGTCCGTAATTTAAAAGTCCGTCCACCGCAATAACGTGGTAAGGCGCCCATACGTTGGGATAAGCCCACTGATACTTTTTATTTGTTTTACCCGTTGCAAACAGCCCGTAGCCGCATTGCAATTCTTTCAATAAATTATCCAAGCCAACCGATTTTTCTTTATCCGCAAGCCCCGCAAAATATGGCTGAAACGCAGCCGCGCTCACAGTTTCGGAAAGTTTTCCCGTATTGAAATTGTAATCCTTATAAACGTTTTTATCACTGTCCCAAAGCAATTTGTTTATAAGTTCCGCACGCGTCTCCGCTTTTTCACGCCATTTGGTTCCATCGCCTGTTTTGAGCAAAATTTCGTATTCGCACAAAAGTTTTTCGTATAAGTAAAGATTTGAATTTAAGTCAACGGGATTAAATTCCGCGCAGCTTCCTCCGAATCTCGGAGTAAAATCCCAACCCGACTCGCATTCGGCAAAATAATTTCTTCCCGCATAAACGAAATCGGCTTTATCGTCTAATCCTATACGCTCCGCAACGCACCCCGTATAGAACCCTTTACAGGTTTCGTCGTCCTCTTCAGTATAGTAATGATTAAGTCCGTTATCCGAAATTCTTTTTGTCATCCAAAAACCGTATTCTTTTTCAATAACGGGGAACATCGCTTTTAAAAATGCCTCATTCTTTTCCGCCTTATATATATCGTCAACCATAAGCGCAAAATACGGCGGTTGACTACGTTTTAAAAAATACGTTCTACTGCCGTTCGGCATATATCCGAACCTTTCTATCAATGCCGCAATATCAAGCACGTTATTTTTAGCCTGTTTAAAATCGCCCGCTATGATAAGAGCTTTATTAGTAAAATAAGTATCCCAATAAAACAGTTCGTTAAAATAACTTTCGGCACAGGGAACGGTATACGGATAAGGTAAACCTAACAACGTATCTTCGTCTTTTACTGCATGTCTTAAAGCTTTGGGAAATGTTTCAATAATGTAATCTTTAACCGTCATATTAGGCTCGCCCACGCCTATGAAGCCGTGACCGGCGTCCACCACCTCGCTTACTTTGCTCTGCACGGCCGCGTCCAACTTTGCCGCTATCTCTTTGGTTTCCTTTTCATATCCCACATTCGTCGGGATCGTCACTCTGCCTTTCATTTCATTACTTCCTTAGAATTTTGCTTTCAAACAGTCGTAGCCACGCATCGGCGATCAGCGTTGCGCCGGCGACGCCCGGATGCACGCCGTCGTACAAGTATTTTTCGGCGCCGTATGCTTTTGCGGCCTCGTCGAACTTTTCTTGCAACGGCAAAAAATACAAGCCGTGTTTTTCTGCCAGACGCTTGACGATTTTTGCGTAGTCATACACTTCGGTAAACTGATCGAATTTTTCCGCCGTGGCCGACGCTTTGAGGATAAACGGCTCGCACAATACGATTTTTATATTCGGCAACCGCTGTAACGTGTCTTCTATCAGCATATCGTATATCCTTTCGAAACGATCCTGTTCCACGCCGTTTTGCCAATCGAACTCATGCCAAATATCGTTGACGCCGACCAAAATACTTAGTACTTCGGGCCGTTCGTTCCACACGTCCGCCTTGACGCGCGCATACAAATCGACGATCCTGTTGCCCGCGATCCCGCGATTGACGACTTGATATTGCAAGGGATCTTTCCGATACAAATGAGACGCTACCAACATCGGATAGCCGCTGCCGTATGTCCAAATTTCGTCGCACTCGCCGCGATTGCGCCCCATATCCGTGATACTGTCACCGAAAAATACAATCTTCATGTTAATCGATCCTTATCGTTGATTTATTTTTTGCAAACATTATGCAAAACGCCCGTCCCGTACCGGCAAGCAACTCGTCGATCCTAAGTCCCACGTTTTCCAATACCGCGCCGTTGTACGTCTTACCGTCGAGCGAGCAGCGATAATACGCGTCTTTATCCAATCCGCGCAAATGCAAAACCTTGGTTTTGTCGAGCGCGTTATAGAACAACTGCTCAAAAGTAAGCAACGCGCGCGACTTGTCTTTTGCAACCAAGACATAAGAAACAAATTTCGGTGACTGTTCCACGCGGTATAAGTCACCACACAGTATTAAATCTTCGTTTTCCCGATACGTTTCAGCGTAGCGTTTTAATTGCGCGCGCTCTTCTTTCGTCAGTTCGTCGGGGTGCAACTCGTACCCGTATGTACCGAATACGGCCGTAGCATAGCGAAACGCGAGATCGGCGTTAAGACCCGACCCGACGTTCTGCGTTATGTGACTGGCGATACACGAGTTGGGATAGGCAAGCGAAGTACCGAGCTGAATGGCGGTGCGATTATACGGGTCTGTATTGTCGCTCGTCCAAATCTGCGGCGAATAGTACAGCATACCGAGATCGAATCTTCCGCCGCCGCCCGCGCACGTTTCGAGCAGAATATGCGGATAACGCGAAGTGATACGCGAAAGAAGATCGTACACGCCGCGCATGTAATTGTGGAAAAACGCGCCCTGCGCGCCCGCGCGCGTCCCCGCCTCGGTGATATAGCGATTCATATCCCATTTGATATACTCGATCTTTAGGCCGTCCAACACCTCGCACATGCGCGTAAACACATAATCGACCACTTCGGAACGGGAAAAGTCGAGCACAAGTTGACTGCGGCCCAAATACTGTTCGTCGCCGTTGCCTACCGCCCAATCGGGGTGCGCGGCGTACAGCGCACTGCGTTTCGACACCATTTCCGGTTCGAACCAAAGTCCGAATCCCAGTCCTTTTGCGCGCAACTTTTCCGACAGGTCTTTCAGTCCCGACGGAAACCGCTTTTTGTCGGTAAGCCAGTCGCCCAACCCCTCGGTATCGTTCGACCGAAACCAACCGTCGTCCAAAACAAGCAACTCCGCGCCCATTTCCAAAGCGCCGTCCGCCATGGCGAGCAGTTTATTTTCGTCCACGTCGAAATAGCATCCTTCCCACGTGTTCAGAACAACAGGACGGTGTTTCGAAACAAATTCGGGATTGATTATCTCGGCGCGCACAAAGTCGTGCATACGCCGTGACATGCCGCCCAAACCGTCCGCCGAATAAACAAGCACCGCTTCGGGCGAATAAAAACTTTCGCCCGGCAAAAGCGGATACTCGAATCTATCGTCCGACACGCCCGAAACGATGCGCGTATTGCCGCGCTCGTCCACTTCGATTTCGTTTTTGTAATTACCGCTGTACACAAGGTTAAACCCGTACGCTTCCCCGCTGTTCTCATCGGCATTATGTGAACACACGGCAAAAAAGGGATTGCCGTGATGTCCGCTCGTGCCTTTGCGCGAGCATTGCCCCGCCGAGCCATAGCGTAAAGGCGAACGCGACACAACGCCGCGCTCGTACTGATAAGTTCCGAACAGCTCGATTGAGTCGAACTCGTGTCCTTCGATATCGAGACAGAATGACGAAACTTTTTGCAAGCGGATATCTCTTTCGCCCTCGTTGACGATTTGCGTATAGCGAACGATCGCGTCGCAAGCGGGATACACAACGTAATGCAAGACCGCCGCAATTTTCTTCCGCTCGTTATACAGCCGCACCGACAAACTTTCGGCGTTTATGCCGCGACTATGCGGTAATTGCGAGATAGGCAGTCTACCCTCCCGCAACTCGTATCCGCAATATTGCATGCGCGCGCCGTAACGCCCGTCTCCGTCCGTAACCGACAGCATAGCGGTGCGAAAGTCGCCGTCGTTTACTACGGGGAACTCCCGCATATAGACTGTGGGCGAAACGGTATCGCCTACGCGTTCGGCATACGGAGCAAACGAATAACCGTGTCTGCTCCGTATGTGCCGAATATCCTCTTCGGGAATACGCGCACCGTAGTAAAGATGTTCCGGTTCGTTCAGCTCGTTGACACAAAAAGCATACGTGGTGCGTTCGGTGTGCAAGTAAAAAGTTTGCGTGTCTGTGCTAAACCGAATGTGTTTCAAAATAGTGTTTCCTTATAATACAAGTTAATTGGCGGGTTCTTCCGCCACTAAGCGAATGCTGTCTATATAAAGCGTTTGATCGACAACGCCGTCGTTATTTGTAGCGTTGAGGAACGGGTGGTCGCCACCGGAAGGATAGGCAAAATACCGAATCGGTATTTTGTATTCTTTCCATTCCGAAGTTACGGTGCAGGTCCAATCCCAGGAGGTACCCATCGAGTAATCGACTTTGATCGAGGTTTCGGTATCGTCTTTGCTCTTTACCATCATTGTAATCACTACGTAAGCGTTTGCGTTGTTCACATAAGCGTTTGCCGCCTCTTCGGTAAGCATTGCCTTGCCGAAACGGAAATTCGCCCATGTGTCCGAACCCGTATTGTTACGCAACGCCAGTTTTGCCACGCCGTTTTTGGTAACGCCGTTTTTATCGGTATAGCTGTCCACAAACGAAACCGTTACATCGGTATGTTGGTTGGTTTTGAAATTGTTGCGTGCCTTTTCGGAACCGAAACCGTTTATTTCGCCCTCACCGGCGGGAGACGACCACGTAACCGTAGCGCTCTTTTCACCCAAAACGATAGAAGCCACAACGTCTTGCGAACCCCAAACCGAGTTGTTTGTCTCGGCGGCAAGGTTGTAACTATCCTTATTGTCGGCAGTGCCCGTTTTGACAAGAGTTTTGTTGCCCACTTTTACAACCGACGCAGTAGGTACAGTAAGTATACCGGCTTCCGTTACGTTGGTAACTATTTCGGGCGTCACTATTTCAAAACGAACGCTGTCGATATATATAGTGGGTTTGCTTCCTTCGGTTTCGACGTTACTGAATATTGCTCCGCTTGCAAATTTCGCAGCATCGAATAAAGATGCCGGCAAACGCCAAGTCTGCCATTCGGTAGTTGCCGTGAATTTGCCTTTAACTTCGTTGTCTACTCGGAAATCTACTGTAACGTTCTTATTTGCCGCAATATCGATAGCGATATATGCATACGGATTACTCGTATATTCCGCCGCTTGCGCTACGGTAAGCAACGGCGCTCCGTAACGGAAGTTTGCCCAACCGGGATCTCCTTCGGTCTTACGGCATTCTATTTGCGCGACGCCCTTTCTGCCGTTATGCTCCGCTATCACGGAAACCGCGCTGTCGGAGTGCGGATTTGCAGTAAACTCGTTTGTAGCTTTTACGGAGCCGAAGCCGTTTATCTCGTTTTCGGCGGCGGGAGAAGACCAAGTAACCGACACATCCTCCAATCCTTGTTTGGAAACGGTTACTACTATGTCTTGCGAGCCCCAATCACTTTCACTTATCAAAGCGGCAAGGTTGTAACTATCCTTATTGTCCGCAGTCGAAGTCTTCGTCAGCGTTGTTTGTCCGTGTTTTACCGTAGCGCCCGTAGGCACGGTAAGCACACCCGCTTGCGTAAGGTCGGTTTTTATTCCGCCCGGCTCGAAACGCAGATTTGCAATGAGGACGTCGTACATTACGCTGTTGCCTGCCGCTCCGAGTATAAAGCCGCCTCTCATAGAGCCGTCGTCGCCGAGCGCGGCAAGTACTTTATCCGCAGGGAATTCCACCGTACTCCACGCGTCGCTTATTGCGATATCCGTCGACTTATACCCCACGCCGTTGAAAGCTACCGTAGAGCCTCCGTGATTGGCACGGGCGCATATATCCATCTTGAATTTCCATCCCGTGCCGTTACCCAGCTTTTGCGTATACACGTCTTTGGTTGCACGGGCGGGTATGGAAAACATCGGCCAGTCTTCCTGCGTAAACGTCGATAAGTTCACAACGTTTTCTTTGCCGTTATACGCGCCGTTCTCGCGGGTAATCACCGCACCCGCTCTTTCATTGGTTAGATTGTTGTAGGCAACTGCGGCAATATCGGTTGCGTACTCGAAAGCGTTATACTCGACATTTTCGGCTTCCGTATTTACGGGCTGCGCAACATTCTTCACAAGCTTTATGCTGTCTACGTAAATCTCGGCACTGTTGGTGCCGTTGTTCGTAAAGCAAAACCCCGCGTACTTTTCTCTGTTGCCTTTATCTACCCAATTTTCTTCGTACTCCAAAAACTCTTTCGCTTTTACATACAAGTCCTGCCATGCATTGTTTTTGAGGTATGCCACGCTCGTATCCGCGCTATCGCCGTAAGCATGGCTGAAATATGCGTAATATCCGCGAGGTAAATTTTCGGCGTAAACGCGCATTACAAGGTAATCGTCGTTTCCGAAGTCTTGCGTTTTAAGTTCTGCTGCCGAATAAAGCGCTTTATCGAGGCGCAGTTGCGGCCACATACCCTCCGCGCCCGCGCTGAATTTTACAACGCCGCTCTCGCCTTGATAATCGCCCACATACGAATAGAACTGCCCCTCGTTTGCATGCACCGAATCGATATCGGACGGGTTGGAAAACAGAACGATATCGCCGTTACTCTTCGTAGCGTCGTTTGTTACCGTAATGCGGGTAAACGCCGAATATTTCACGCCGTTCTTTTCGGCAAAGGCGTACAGTTTGTAGTCGCCCTCGAATACTCTTATTTTACCGGCGGCAATGCTCATGCCCTCGGGTACGTTAAAGCCGTTCAAATACGCATAGTTGGGACTGCCGTCCGAGGTATCGATGCGATACGCCACGCTATTCGAGAACGAGCAAGCGGGAATATCGTTTATACCGGAATCGAGCGTGTATTTCTCTTTCGCGAAAGAAATGCTTTCACCCGCCGCAACCGTTACGGTTGCCGAAAGCGGCGCCGGCAAGTAGAAACGATTGCGCATGGGCGCCGCCGAAACTTCGAGTTTGCCCGCCACGTCGAACTTGAATTCTCCGTTGTCGCTCACTGCGGGAACGTCGTCTTTGCCCGCTATATCGTACAGCGTGTAAATAAATTCGTCGGTGTCTTCGCTCGTCGCCGTCACCCTGTCGGTAGATCCGTATGCAACGGTTTTATCTTCCATAGTCGCCGAGAGCGGCATTGCCACGTAAATGCTGTCTACCGTTACCGTGTATCCTTTGGAATCGGCATGACGAACCGAAAACGGCGAATTCATGTGGTTGCCCGACGAGCCGCGCAACTTGTCGTACAGCGCGTCTGCGTCGTCCACCCCGAAATCTTCGAGCGACATAAGCAAATTCATCCACTCTCCGTCGTTGCACACAACGGTTTTTCTCGCGGCATAATCGCCGTAAGCCACGGTATGCGGTTTTTTGAGTTCGCTGTCTATCTTGATCCACACGGACAATACGGCGCCGTCTTGCGACATAAGACGCACGAAATCGGTACGCGCAAGATCGGGTCTTACGCTGAAATACGTTTCGGTTGCCGCAGCGGGAAGCTCGGTAACGGCAGCGCCGTGCGATACATGTTCGCCCCTTGCCGCAGCCGCCGAAAAGGTCACGTTGCGCGCGTCCCAACCGCCTATATCGTTGCTCCAAAACGATGTGCCGAGGTTTATTTCGGATTCGCTGTCGAGCGAAGATATCGCGTTCAGCTCGTCGAGCAAACGCACGCGGAACAAAAGTTCCGCACTACCCGACTTTTCGCCCGCTTCCGCGCTTAAAACAAACACATAGTTGCCTGCGGAAAGCGTGAGCCGTGCCGCGGGAGAATCGGAAACAAGGGTGCGCGTTTCTTCTTCGCCCGACATAACGCGGTAAAGCGAAAGTTTTTGGGTGTAAGAAATTTCGGGATCGATAGACACGCCGTATTCCGGCACGGCAAATTCGGTGTTTTCATACACCGTAATATTGCTCTTCATAAAGTACGGCACCGGTGTATCGCTGTTTTTTATGTTTACGGTAACGGTGCGCTTTTTCGCCTGCACCGAAACATTGTGCAAGCTGTATACTATTTTATACCCGCCCGCATAGTCGGCGGTGAATTTGCCGCCGAGTACCGACACAGGATCTCCGCTTTTGGTAGTTACCTCGGCGATAACGGCGTACGCTTTGCCGTTCGTATCGTACACCGCATCGGTGGAAAGCGAAACGTCCGAATGTAAATCCACCTCTATCGTTTCGTCTTGCCAATTTTCGAGCGTTACGCTCGGTTTGATATTCTTATCTCCGCAACCCGCTATCGCAAATGCCGATAGCAAAAGGGCAACGCAAAAAAGTACGGCGCAAATCGCTTTTTTCATCTTTCATCCTCCTTACTGTTCTATACGGAAATTATCCACGTAGAGTATTCGGTTTTCGTCGCCGGTAAACTCTCCCCATTCAATACGAATCGGTCCCGGATACGCCGTATATACCTTTTCGCCTTCGAATAGTCTATCCACCTCTCCTACTGCTATGGAGAACGTACTCCACACGCCGGGTGCGGCGTATAAATGCCCCGCCACGGCGTAAGTGTTTTGGTTACGCGTAGACACGAATGTTATGGGCAAGTCGAGCATTATGTCGCAAGCGTTGTACACGTCTATACATATTTTTGCCGAAAGCGGAAGCGCCGAAATGTTCGCTTTGCGCACAATGCCTTCGCGCAAATAAATCGTATCGAATATCGAGCCGTCTATGGCGTCGGTGGGTTTTAACGTTACTTTGAGCATACGGTATCCGCTCGTGGGCGACACGCCGTTTTGCGCCGTTACGATTTCGAGATCGGGACGAATTGCTTTATCGTACACCCCGCTCGTTACGGCATAACGCTGATATCCTTTTTCGAAATCGCACAGCTCGTTTTCGTCAAGCTCCACCACGTCGGCGGGCGTAACCGCCGTTTCGTACGTTTCGAGCCGTATATCGTCGAGATAGATTTTGGGCGCATCGGCAATGTTGCGCGATTCCACTCTGTCGAACGAAAGCGCAATGCCGTAGCACGTGGAAAGATCGTAGTTGATGGCAAGGCGGTCGTGTTCCACTACGTACATAACGTCGTTCCAACCGGGTTTGAGCGTAAAGCGCGTAGGTTCGCACACCTCTTGCGCGTTGTACTCGAATATAAGCCCTACGTACACGTTTTTATCTGTGCTTTCGGCGTTATACATAGCCATGCGAATTTCGCGCAACTTGCCCGCATCGGTATAGTCGAATTCGTACTTATTAGACGAAAGCGGAATATACAAACAGCTTTCGGGTTTAAGCGTGGACGTAAACACGTTGCCTATCATGGTGGAATGATAGCCGAGCGGTTGCAAGAGAGCCGACTTTTCGCCGCTACGCACATACGTTTTGTCTCTGTTTACGTTGACCGCGCCGAAATAAGACATAACTTTCATGAGCTGAAAATTGCGGTCGTAATCCTCGAAATCATAAAGCACGTTTTCCGCGGGGGCGGGCGTTTCCCCGCTTTCGTCTTTTTTCGAACAACCCGCCGGCAATACTATCGTTGCAAGCGAAAGCACGCATATCAAAAACAAGGATATTATTTTTTTCATGTTTCCTCCTTATTACAGCGCGTAAACCTGCGCGCCGATAAAGTAAACGTCGTTTGTTTTTTCGGATTCGGTTTCGCCGAAGAACACGCGGATCTCGGTGAGCGCGCCCAAATTCTCCCAATCGTAGCCGAACATATTGCCCACCGTAATAACATTGTAACCGCCTTTGAGTTGGTCTTGCCGTATTTCGGTGTAATACTCGCTGTTGGCGTATTTGAATTGCAGACGGAACGTATACTTACCTTCGTCTTTTCCACTCGTATCGCGGTTATTATAGAACGACAGCACGAGCTTTTGCGTGCCCGAACCGATTTGTCCGAGAAGTTCGGCATCGGTTATAAGCAGCGTTTGTCTTCTTTGCACGGTAGCGTCGGGAAGTTTTAGTTGCAACCATTCGGTTTCGGTATCCGTAATCGAAGTATCCACCGTATTGGCTTTTACCATATCCGCCGCCGTAGGAACGGTAAGTTCGTCCACGCCCGTTTGCAGATTTTCGCGCATTTGCGCTGCGTTTCTCTCGGTCACCGCGCCGCCGAGGTTTATGCGCAAATCTATCGTTTTTTCGGCGCTCGCCACCGAGCAAACAAGCACGTTGTTAGAACTTAAAATCGGTTGCGTGATTTCGAACATATCGTATGCGGCGTTATCGCCCGTTTGCGCGAATTCATGTTTTACTATGCTTTTACCTTCGTCGCCACCCGTTTCGTACGTTACGGTTATACCGCGCGGCACTATGATTTTCACCTTAGCCGAACCTTCTTTGTTCTCTACGCTCGCTACCGCGCCGCCCATAGCCGCAAGTTCTCCGAGGTTTCCGAGCAAGTCCTGCGCCTCGTCGAAATAATCTTGCGTAGTATATACGCTCGTGCCGCTGTAAAGATTTTCGCTCATACGCTTATAAACGTCCGAAAAATTCACGCGCACGTTATGCTCGTTGCCGCCGGAGCCTATCGCTTCGTCAATACCCGCATAAATTTCCTTCACGGCGCGAAGCACTTCGTATTCTTCCAAACCGTCGCGAATGGCTTGTAAACGGATACTGCCCACGGGACCGAACACGTCGTAGCGTTTGCCCGGATAGAATAAAAATCCGTCGCCGTTTGCGCCGCCCGCAAAAGAATATCTGCGCGGAAAATCGTAGGGATCTTCTATAAATTCTTCCACCGAGTAAGCATTATACAGGTTTGTTGCCCAGTATAAATTGCCCACTACGTCGTACTCGGATTGCATCCAGCTTATGAGCCGCGCGCTGAGTAGCGACGTATTGTCTATATGGTAACCAGGATACGGATAGCGCGGTCCAACGGCGGTATACCACCAGCGTTCCACGTCCTCGACATACTCTTCGCGGTTTTTCTCGTTGTCGTACTCGTCGATGAGCGGGCAGTATATTTCCACCCCCTTCATCCTGTCGTCGTGCGGACCCGTGACGATATCGCGCACTTTCAATATATCGTTTATAACGGCTTGCTTAAACTCGATTTCATCCTCGGTCATATCTTCCTTCGCCGCATCGAGTTCCGCCTGCAATTCGTTTTTCACATCCATACGCACTTCGGCAAAGTCTTTCATGGCACGGTTTACGCGCGGAATGAGCGCGGGATTCATGGTCGGCTCGTCTATAAACGTGAAATACGAGCGTGTTTTTCCGACGAGATTGAGCTGCTTATCCGTGCCGTAGCTCGCTAAACTCTTATCGGCAAAAGCCTTCAAATATGCTTTCGAAGTATCTTTCAATAAGTACGTATTGTCGCTGTTCGTCACGTCGAAAGGCAGGAATACAACGGTGCAACGCGGATCTTGCGCAAGCTCAAACGCTCTATCTGTATAGTAAAGAATATCATCGGGATCGGACCTTAAATAATCGTTCATTAAAAGTCCGGGTTGCAAACGGTATTCGAGCAGAGCCTTCGCGTAAGCATCGTACATCTCTTGGCTCGAATCGAGCTCGGCGTACGCAAACGACGTCCAATCTATCAAAAAGCAGTTTTGCGCCGTGTGGTTTTTGGCAAAGTCGTAATCACGCACAGTAAGCGTTACCGGCACTTTGTGTTCGTAGCCGTCCATGGTGAGCGTAAACTCTCCCGTATACGTGCCCGGCGTGCAGTCTTCGGGCGCGGAAAACGTTACCCACAGCCCTTGATTGGCGCCTTGTTTCACTTTATTTTCGCCGTATTTTTTTGCTCCCGCAAACGGGACGAGCGCATCGGGATACCATCCCGGCGTACTTCCGGGGCTTACTTCGCGCACCACGGTAACGTTGATATACCGCTGGTTGTATACGGTAACGTTATTTGCGGAAAATTTCACGCTTTCATTGCCCTGCAAAGAAAGATCGCTTACCGTAAGTTCGTATGCGCCTATGTCTTCGATAGCCGACATGATGATTTGCGCGCTTTCGTATTCGGCTTTTCCCATTTGCACGTTTACGCTCGTACGCGCAATATCGGCATATGCGCTTTTAGCGATATCGGAGCGTATTTTTTGTGTTCCGGGCGCATACCACACTTCGGCGGGCGACGATGCGCGCACACCTGCCTGCATTTGCCGCGACTTGAAATCTCGCGTACTATCGGCGGAAGCACAACCGAACGCGCAACCGCATACAAGCAGCACGCTTAAAATCGTCGATACAATCTTTGCCATGCGTCTTTTGACCGAAGAACTTATAAACATCTTTTTCCTCCTATTTGACTATTTTTTACCTGCATTTCTAAGCACGGTATCCCACTGCGAACCGGCATAGTACGTTACCTGTTTATCGAAAAATTCTTTGGCGGTCAAGGCTCCCAAAAATTCACTATCCATAGCGCCGTAAGGAATGCTTCGCAGCCCGCCGAGATAGGATAGCGGATACTTTTCGCTGCGCGTAGACGGCAAAAATTCGGGATTCGCTCTGAAAATTTCGTCGCGATATTTTTGAATACCGTCGAAACTCTCGTACAGCGCGGGATCCGCCGACTGAACGTCGTAAGTAAACGGCAGTACGGCGCCGTTCGTCGATTTCATATACCGGTTAAGCGCTACGTCGGTAGCAAGGAAACGCAGAAAGTCTTTGGCAAGATCTTTTGCCGTTGCGTAAGACGGCACGAACGCTTGCTGCAAATAGTCGGTGGCAACGTAATTGCGCGCCGATTTCACTCTATCGAAATCTTCCCGAGCAACGCTGTAACCGTCGCCTTCGAGCGCGGTACTACCCGCGTCTATCGCCTTGATAAGCGCCGAAAGTTCGACGTCGTCGGCAACCGTTTTCTTGGGCAATACGTCTATAATAGAGCTTATGACGGGATTCTTCATAAAACGGATATCGCACTCTATGCCTCTATCCTTGAATCCGTTGACAGCGGTGCGCATTTCTTCGTAAAGCCAATCGCCGTTCGCCATGATAAGTCCGTCACCCACCAAAAAGCGATTTTGCGCTTCCGTAAAGTCTATCGAACCCGCATCCGGGAATCCGTAGTCGTGGAGTACCGTCTTGATAACCTGCATAGACTCCAAGCGCCCTTGCTGTTTGAGCACGTCTCTGCTGTCTTGCGTGCCGCTTATCACGTCTATTCCCTTAAAGAAATTTTCGTAGTTTTTCATTCCCTCGTATTGCGCCCACCAAATGGGAAACGCCATATATTGCCAATACATGGCTTCGCTGCGGCGCGTGGAAAACATTACGGTATAATCGAGCTGTTTGTCTTTTTGCAGTTCACTCGTGTATTTTTGCGATTTTACCGACTTACAAAGCTCTATGAGCTCATCGGTGGTATTCGGCGTAGACAAGCCGAGTTCGGCAAACGTGCCTGCATTATATAAAAAGCCTTGATACTGACACGACCATAGCGTAGACCAATACTTGTCGCCGTATTTGCTCGTTTGCTCGTACTCGGGGAACATTTTATCTTTATAAAGAATGTCTTCTCCCGGCACTTTTTCGTTGAATATATCGTTTAGGTCTGCGATATACATTTGCCCTTGCGCGTCGGTTTTGTTTTGCAAGCCGTATTCCGCGGAAGTAAATATCAAATCGGCGGTATTCGCTTTCGCACCCGCTTCGATTTGCGACTCGCCGTAGCCGTACTGTGCATTATGCGTAGGTTCGGGAATGTTTAAGTTCGGATACTTTTCTTTTACCCAATCTTGCTGTTTGAACAGTTCGATTTCATCGTTCAGCCACTGCGTGCCGTAGCCGAGTTCCTGAATGTAGATTTCGAGCGTGTCTACCGTGTCGGGCACGGCTTTTACCTTGCAACCGGCAAAACCAAACATCGCAAGCACGCAGCTTAGCGCCGCAGTCAAAAATTTGCTAACCGTTTTCTTTTTCATATTTTTCCCTCCGTAAGGAATTATTTATTAAAATTATTTATTAACCCTTTAATCCGCCTATGGTATAGTTTTTCATTATTTTGTCGGCGAAAATAATAAACAAAATAAGCACGGGCAACGTTACTATAACGAGCGCGGCGTAATACTGACTCGTATTTCCGCGCGTAAGCGTGTTGGATATTCCCCATAATCCCATAGCCACGTTGGGATGGCTCGGAAAATACAGCATAGGCGTAGTGTAGTCGTTCCATCCCCCTATGGCGCTCAAGATAAACAGCGTGGTAAGCATAGGCATAGCCATTGGCAGCATAATTCGGAAAAATACCGTAAAGTGTCCGCCGCCGTCAATAAACGCCGCTTCGGCGTACTCCCAAGAAACCGCTTTGAAAAAGGCGTACACCATCAAAAACTCAAAACCCCACGCTCCCGCGCCCGCCGTAAAGAACACGGCAAAAAGGTTGTCGTACAATCCGAGATCGGCGCGCAGTTTTACGCCCGCCGACATATTGCCTACAATGGGAAGCGTCATGGCGAAGATTGCCACCGAATATATAAAGCCGCGCGCTTTGAACTTATACTTGCTGAGAACGTACCCGGTAGCCGACACGAACAACATTTGCAGTACGCCGTTCACCACTATAAAATATAAACTGTTGAAAAGCATACCGGGAAACGTTATGCCTTGATACGATAATTTGCGGAACACGTCCAAATAGTTGGAAAATAGCCATTTATCGGGCAACCGCAACGTTTGCGACATCATTACGTCTATGTCGTATTCCGTGCCGCTCTTAAACGAATTCATCACCATCCAAAGCGACGGCAGTATCAAACTTACGGCGTAAAGAGCGAATATTATAAAAACCACGGTAAATACGGCACGGTGTCCGCCTGTGCGCTTATTGAGAAAATAACCTTCGCGATGTTTGACTTTTATTGCTTTTTCCATATCAATACTCCACTGTTTCTATTTTGTCGATCAGCCATTTCACTAACAAAATAAGCGGCAGCATCACGCACGTAAACGCCAAACCGGTAGCCGACACTCGGTTATACATATCGGGCGTGTTTTGCCCTCTGAACGTATTTATAAAGATGTAATACTGCAACGTAGAAGTGTTGTTCGCGCCGCCGGTCATTAAAAGAATAGGCCCGCTCGCGTTAAGCAAGCCCGTAAGACTGAAAATGATTTGCGTAGTGAGCGTGGGCATGATAAGCGGAACTACGAGAGAACGGAATTCTCGGAACGGTCCGCATCCGTCGAGTTTCGCCGCTTCGAGCATTTCGGTAGGGATACGCGCCATAGAGCCGCACATCAAAAGCATTATCGTGGAAAAACCCGTCCACAAACAATAGAACATAACGGTGGGCGTTGCCGTTTTCGGATCGGCAAGCAGTCCCGTAAGGCTTGTAAGCCCCAACTGCGTAAACGGTCCACCCGGTTTTATCATTTCGGTAAAAGACGTTACCATAACGATTTGCGGTATGATAGCGGGCAAGAATATAGCCACGCGAAAGACTTTGTATCCGCAAATCTTTTTGTAAATGAAATACGCTATGAGCGTGCCGAGCGGCAAGATAATAATCGTGTTCAAACCGAAATACAGCAGCGTATTTCGAAGCGACACGAGAATCTCGCTGTACGGACTGGTAAGATCGGTCCAAAACGCTCTGAAGTTATTGGTGGTCCACTCTCCCTGCGGCGTTTGAAAAGCCATAAGTATCATTTTGAAATTGGTGTACAGCCAAAACACCAACCAACTCGCAATGGGAATAATGAGCATGATCCAAATAAAAACGTGTTTTTTCAGCGTTGTGCGACGCCGTGCCGCAATGCCGGCTCTCGCGCCCGTAAGCCCCGCTTTGGGCAAACGCGACGTTTTCTTACGCTCAAAATATTCGTGTATTTTTACGCTCATTTCGTAAAACGGATTTTTCATTTGTCTTTCTCCGTAAGTTCTATCAAGCAGAATTCGCCCGCACCCAACCACTTCTTGCCGCCGAGATGCGCGTACGGCTCGGCGAATGCATATGTCAATCTATTGCCCGCCGTTCGGCTGTTGTTGACAAACATGTAGTAGGTGTGTCCGGTTTCGGTATGCGTGAATCTGCTTATTATCGCGCCGTCGCGGTACATGCATTGAAAACTTTTCAGATATACGTCGCAACCTTCGGCATACAGACGTGTGCCGCCGAACGTAACCGCATAATGTTGCACCTCTTCGAGCGTGAGTTTGGGAATAAGCCCGCCTAGCTTGCGTGCATATTCGCGGTTGACTTTACGCATATCGTAATACGAAGGCTGTTTTTCGTTGTCAATATCGATCGGACTGTCGCCGAGACCATCCGCATTGTCGTACAGCATAAACCACTGTATGCCCTTTACGCCGTGGGCAATCGCGGTCGACATTTGCCAACGCAAATCTTCTATCGTTGGGCGGCGGAACGCATAATGCGGCGTTATGAGCAATGACGTCCAAAGCGGCACGTCACAGTCCTTGGCAATCGCGTAATAGGTATTTAAATTATCGAAATACCCGTCGAGTCCGTTTTCGTCGCGCGCGTCCATTTGGCTGTAGCAGTCGTAGGCCAGACAGCGCAATCCGCTTTGTCGCACGGCGGGCGCGTAAATATCAGCAATGTCCTTGCCCTCTGCGCCCATAAGTTCTACGTAATCTTTGCTGCGCCACATAGGATAGAAATTGACGAATGCCGGTATGGGCGAAAGGGCTTGTACGATTTCCACTGCTTTTCTCGCATAGGGCAACGTGTCTTTATTCGGCTCGTCGCTGACGAAAAAGGCGCAAGCAGCGGGATGCGATCCGAACTGCCGCACCGAGCGACGCACCGCTTCTTCATACTTTTTTTCGGACATTTCCCGCAAACGGTGACAGTGTATACGGTCGTCGTAGAGAATGACTTTAAGTCCGTTTTCGGCGCATAGGTCGAGTAATTCGAGCATATCCTCCTCACGGGAAGCATTCTCATAAATGAAAGAAACCGCCACGTTAAAACCGGCGTCTTTCCACATAGCGACGGTTTCCGCCGTATTCTGTTCTCCGAATCGCCGATAACCCCAAAACCCGATTGCCAATGCGTCTGTTGCGAAATAATTCATCTTTTCCTCCCGGAATTAGTTTTCGTATGATTTTACTATATAAGTATAACGCAAATACGCGCACATATCAATATGCATTTCTTGCAAAATTTCGGACAAATCGTGCAAATATATTGACAAATTCCGAGTTTGCCTATATAATAAATTCGTTATGAAGACGAATCGGTTACCCTTTTGGATGTTTTATAATCCCGACAAATTCGGCACGGATATCTACGTGAACGAATTTGGATACGGGCAATGCACTTCCGGTTATATTTTCGGCGAAACGCGCAAAAATTATCTTTTGCAGTTCGTCTACGACGGGATCGCGCACGTCACTGTGGGCAACGTCAATTTTTCGGTCAAAAAAGGAGAGGCATTTTTATTGCCTCCCAACATAGCTCACGCCTATGAAGCCGATAAAATAGTGTCGACCGAACGCGCTTGGATTTCGTGGTCGGGCGAGTATGCGTCGGCGTTTACGCAAAATTTCGTAGCAGCGTCGTGTCCCTACCATTTGCACGTTTCCTCCATAAACGAAGTGAAAGAACACTTTGCGTGTCTGAGAAAATTGCGCGACCGCAGCCCGCTCTCGCTGACCGGCATTTATTCGCACTTTTACGGACTCATTTCCCTATGCTCAAAAGCCGAGCCCGACGTGCAAAAAGACGTTTCGAACGACAGTTTGCTCGTCAACGACATTGTACATTGGCTTGAAGAAAATATGCAGCAATCGATTTCGGTAAGCGACTTGTCGCGCCATTTCGGCTACGACGAAAGTTCGATTTTCCGCAAGTTCAAAAAGCACGTCGGACTTTCTCCCAAAGAATACATCATTCAGCAGCGCATTGCGCTCGCCAAAGGTCTGATATGCCAAACCGACTTAAGCCTTGACAAAATTGCAACTCAGTGCGGTTATCTCGACAAAAACGCGCTCGACAAGTTATTCATCCGTCACGGCAATCCCTCGCTCGCCAAATACGCCGCCGAGCACCGTCCGAAAAAACAAAAGCCTACCCCCCGTATTACAAACGACTGGAACAAATTTCCTTAGGGATTCCATTCCTTATCACTAATTACCGAAAAGGCGTCTTTTTAGCTCTTTTCTGTGACCGCCCGATTGCCGTACGACGAGTACGGCTGCCTCGCGCTCGCGAAAAATCATCTAAAAACGCGCTCTTTTCGGTGCTTCGCATTTTTGCGGAGAAGAAATCGCCGTCTTACGGTTAAAGTTTTTGCAAGGCAAACGACCGAAATTGTACTTAAAGTACGTTGATGGGAGTTTAACGCAGCAAAAACCGATTTATTCCCGCAAAAATAGTTAGTGATGACGAATGGAATCCCTAATATTTACAAATATCTCATTGATTACGACGCGTGCGCTTGCATATCATATCAGTTCTCCGTATTTATAAGTTTTTCTGGATACATAAGTCCCCAATACTTATCTGTTTTTCTCGGCATCTTTTTGTTTTCGCTTATATCTTCTTGTTTTTTTGAACAGTTTTGCTTACATATATCAAAGAAGTTTTGCGATAAAAGGTCTTTCTTCAATAAAGAAAGTAAGAATCCTGCCTTTTTATAAACGAATTTCTTGTTATATTCTTTTAAATAGGTCAATAACGCTTGCTCGTCAAGATGTGTTATCCCGTTTAACGCCGTAACAAGTTCTTCAAGTCCACCTGCAAGGTCAATGCGGTCAATACAGTCAACAACCGTTCTTTCCAAATCCGTAACTACGATTTCCGCATTTTGTTCTAAACGCATTATTCCGCCTTTTGCGGTATATGAGAAAAATTTATATTCAAGCCCGTTATATTCAAACGGGATATTTCGTTTTTCGGTAAACACTTGCACCTCTGAAAACATTTGGTTGCCAAGTCCGTGAAATTCTAACGCAGAGTGATATGCCACGCACGCATTTTCAAAAAGAGCCGACGCTATTTCAAAACGGCTCGTAAAAACATCTCCGGTTAAAGGATTAACCGTCGCATATAATCCGTTTTTTATTTTTGCTATACGCCCGACTTCAATTAATGCTTTTAATTTAGTTTGCATACTACGCACGCTTGTAAAATAATCTAAAATATCTTGCGTACGAAACAATGCGCGCGATTGATAAAAATCTTCCATTGTATCACTATCCTTATATCTTTATACTTTTTTACATAATTTACGAACGAATGTCAACGCTTTTTATGCGGTTTAGGTATTTTTTATTAAATTTAATGAAATCTTGATTTTTCAATAGTCACATTATTTGTTTTTTGCCCAAAACAACATATAAATTTTAAGGCACACGGTATTACCCGCATGCCTTAAAGCTTAAATCATAACTCTTACGGTCAGGTCCTTCCACTGGTTTTGTCTGAGCATTTCGCCACGATTGTTCCGAAAATCTTTTGCTGCGCCGTAATCGATTGTAAATTCTACAACTTCTTTGTACTCCTCGTCGCCCGCGTCATCACGCTTCGGATATAAATTAAGATACCACTTAAAATCAAGCGAAGTGTTCGGCACGATTTTTTTAATCATTGTATTCACCAAAGCAGAATGCCGTATCGGTTTCGTAAAATCCAGGTCTTCCACCGCCATGGAACGAAAAACGTCAATTGAAACAAGCGGCGTAGCTTTCCGTTCATCTTCAAGCACCACTCGTTTTATATCGTCGATTTCTTTTTCGGCGATAAGCATTTCGCCGTTAATTTTTGCCTTTAACGACGAATATTCTTGCTTATCGATTTCTCCGTTAACGCGCATTTCGGTTAAATTTTCAAGTTTAATCCGAATTTTTCTGAGTTTTGCCTCCGCGTCGCGAAGTTCTCTTGCCTCCTTCGTTTCTTTCGTATACGAGTTCTCAAATTGATTATACGCTTTTTTAATTAAATCGTCGTTATTTAAATTCAATGCTTTTAACAACTCACGCAGCATTAAATCGAATTTCCAATCGGCTATCGTACCCATATCGCAATACTTGTCCGCATCGAGCCCGGCGTCTATTCTCGTCTGTTTACTTCCGTTATTTAAAACGTTGTAACATTTGTAGCCGTAAGTTAAACCCGTTTTATTTACGTGCCACCGATCCTTTCTCATACGATGCCCGCACCGACAGATCAGACGCTTTGCCCAGATATCTTCCGAAGTTCTCGTCCCCGTCCGTTCGAGTTTCCCCTCTTGCGTTTTCCTTAAGGTCAACTTGCTTTCTCTGAGAGCCTTGCATTTATCCCACACTTCTTCGGATATAATCGGCGTAAACCTGCCTTTTACGTAAAGATAAGTATCTTCGTCGCGGTTTACTATCGTCTTTTGATCCAAATGGTTGTTTTTATACGATTTGTAATAGCCTTGATAGCCCTTATACGTTGCATTATGTAAAATACGAGAAACTTTTGTCGCGTCCCACCGCACCAGTCCCGACGAATCTTTACGTTTTAGCCGCACGAGTTCGTTTACGATTTTATTAAAGCCGTTGCCTTTTAAGTATAAATCGTAAATAATGCGCACCGTTTCCGCCTGATCTTCGTTGATAACGTAAGTATCGCCAAGCCTGTCATAGCCGAGAATATTCCCGTTGCCATATAGAACTCCGTTGTCTCGGCTTATCTTCTGCCCAGCGCGAACGCGTTCGGACGTTTTTCGGCTTTCTTCCTGCGCCAAAGTCGCCATAATCGTAAGCCGAAGTTCGCCGTCGTTATCCATCGTCCAAATGTTATCTTCCACAAAATACACTTCGATTCCGATTTCTTTTAACTGTCTTGTAATTACAAGCGTATCTACCGTATTTCTCGCGAAACGGCATACCTCGCGCGTTACGATCAAATCAAATTTATGATACTTGGCGTCGTTTAGCATTTCCATGAATGCGGGGCGTTTCTTCGCCTGCGTTCCCGTAATCCCGCGATCGATATAACTTTTTAACACCGTCCAGTTCGGGTGATACTTCGCCTGATCTTCATACCATTGCATTTGATTTTCGAGTGCGGCGAGTTGCGCTTCATGTTCCGTACTTACCCGTCCGTAAAATACAACGCTGCGCTGCCTGTCCCTGTCAAACGTCGATACATTCGTCGGCAAAACCACTTTATTTTCCGATAAATCAGATAAAATCACCCTGCTCATACCGTCACATCCTTTAAATTATACTTTTCTTCGATATAATTCCTTTTTTCTTTAAGCACGTTTTCATACGTTGCCTTGTTAATTTTCCCCGATTCGTACATGCTTTCAAGCAATAGGAAAGCCACATACTTTTCGTCCATTACCTCTTTTAATTTCTTTTGTTCCTTTGTCACTCCTGTAATTTTTAATTTCTGCTACAGGGTACAATGTTCTCTTCCCCGAACGGTTACTATGTTCTCTCACCATATAGATACAATGTTCTCTCTCCATTTATAGCGTATTATCCTCCATTTTTAATATTTCCGAAATAAACAAACTACCGCTGTCCGCCTCGTTCGCTTTTTCAGATTAATTTTTATATCGCCTGCGAATTTATTTTTGTGACGTAACAGCGCAAATAATAATCCCTATAATACCCATTATAATATGACTTATTATCAATAAACCCGCAAACAAAATTCTTCCCGTTACGTTCAACACTTTTAATAATTTCATAATTTCAGCCTCTATACATAGACAATTTCATTCAATATTTCTTCTTCGATGATTTGCTTCATAGCGTTAATTCTCTTAACATCGACCAAATAATCTCCCGTTCGGCGATACTGCTCGCATCCGGAAAGTTTATTCCACATATCATCGTAAAGCGCTTCCGCCATTTTGTCTACGCCGTGTAAATATTCGGGGAGATCTGCAATCGTCCAGTCGATCCCTTTATCTTCGAGATACTTTTTTGCAAGCGTTCCGTACTTGCCGTAAACGTGTTTCTGCGGTTTTACGTTAGCGTTGTAAATTTTAATTTCTTCCACCGTTAACCCCTCGCCCGAATTTGCTTTTCGTATCACTTCCGTGGCTTTCATATCTTCATCTCCTGTTTTTATATTCTCGTATATATACGATATTGTAATTACATTATACTTGCTTGCCATTTTATAGTCAAGCTAAAATTATTACTTTTTGAAAAAATTTTTTATCTCAAAAGCAACATTACCGTCATAACGCTTTGCAAAAGCAACAATGCGGGCGTAACCCAAAAGAAGAATTTGCGAAAACCGCGCTCCAAGCGTATATCTTCCTTGGCTTTATACACTTCTTTTTCGAGGGCTTCCACTTTCTTTTTCATCGATTTTGCATGCTCGTCGATTGTAAACGCCGCGTCGTCTGCCGCTTCGGTAACTCTTTCCTTTAACAGCTCTCCCGCTTCGTCAGTCGCCTTTGCCATAGTTGTATTTACTATTTCCTGTATCTTCGTTACCGTTTCCGTTATTCTCTGAAGTGTTATCCGCATGCTCGCAAGCATATTCCGATTTTCTTCTTTCATCTCTTTCGTCAGCTTCTCTGCGTCGTCTTTCAAACTCGAGGCGAGTTCTTCGTTCATCCATTTTACGCTCCTCACTTGCCGCGTCAAGTCCGTTACTCGCGCATTCAGCTGCAAAATTAAGCCGTTGCATTTCTCGTTCGATACCGCTAAGGCTTGCTCTAATAACGCTTCCCGCGTTTCCGCCGTAAGCCGCTTTACTTCTTCGCACAGTTCGATTGCCGACGGATTTTCCGTCAAATCCACTTCTTCGTCCGATATACGCTCCGGACTTCTGCCTGTAATTCTGTTTTCCAATTCTTTTGATTACCTCCGTTTTTGTATAATTTGTTCCGAGCCGCTCCCCTCGGATAGGTTTTTGTTTGTTCGGATGCAGATAGGAATAATCCTTTCCGTCCCGCGTGATTTTTACGCCGTAACATTCGGCAAGATAATTTTTAAACGCTTCAGGCGATTTCGTTTTCTTTACCGCTTCGGCGATAATTTCGCGCAGTTCTTCTTTCCAGCTCGTTTCGCCTTTTAACAGAATTTTCTTTTCTGCCGCCGTTCTGCTGTTTTTGCCGCGCTTACGAAATTCTGTTTCCGTAAAGCCGTATTTTCTGCCGATTGCATTTACTTCGTCTTTCATTTTTACATAATCTTGCTTTGAAAATTGCAATTTTTTGCCCGCGATCGGATCGACGGCGTTTACGATAATGTGGCTGTGAACCGTCTGCGTATCCGTGTGCGTTGCGATCACGCATTCGTAATTCTTAAAAAATGCTTCCGCAACTTCTTCGGCAAAGTCGTGCGCCCGGCGCGGTGTTACGTTATCTTTCCGTGCGCAAGACAATTTGAAATGATAGTATTTCCTTTCGTCGAACTTCTCACCCTTACCGAACCTTTTCGCCGTTTCTTCAAACTGTTTTGCGTAATCTTCGTCCTCGAATAAATTTTTCGCCGAAACATACGCCGCTTTCTTCGGATCGGTGATATACCTTATCCCGTTTTTAGGTTTCGCCTTGCTTGCACTGCACTTAAAAAGAGGCATCACACACCGCCTGCGGCAACGGAAATTTTACGGTATAATTCCTTCAGGTCGGCGATACAACTTTTTATTTCGCGCTCTGTATTTAATCCGTAATAATTGTTTCTCACAGCCTGATTCAAATTGTTTCCCTGCCTCTTCAATTCCGCGAGTATCTCGCCGCCGCGCTCTATTACGATAACGGGTTTGTTTATGATAGCCCGAA
>ERZ1106952.248-NODE-248-length-31657-cov-3.761408_pt1 | contig 31657 bp, 21 predicted proteins | sample MGYA00403677_ERZ1106952 | MGnify/ENA primary metagenome ERZ1106952 (study PRJEB35170, sample SAMEA104062415) | human gut metagenome | biome: human gut; feature: human-associated habitat; material: faeces | place: Denmark | collected 2012-05-14 ...
CTTCCACATCGCCCGCCACTTCCGGCGTGATCAGGCCGGACTCCACGAGACGGTCCATCATCGCGTCGCGTTCGGCGGTGGCGGAAGCCTGGAACTCCTCGACCGGGCCGGACAGCAGGTGCAGCTGTTCGCGCAGCTTGACGTGCTCGAACTGCAGGTAGCCGGCGGTCGGCGGCAGGTCGTGCGTGGTGACGGAAGCCAGCGCGTACTTGCGGTACGTGGACGGATCGGCGTACGGGTCGCCGGCGTTGGGGGAGTCGTCCACGCGGGCGAACCATTCCACCATGCAGCCCAGCAGGCCGTGCTCGCCGAGTACCGTGCGTACGTAATCAGGCACGGTGCCCAGATCCTCGCCGACCACCAAACCGTTCACGCGGGACGCTTCAATGGTCAGGATCGCGATCATCGCCTCATAGTCGTACGTAACGTACGCGCCACCGCGCGCGCCTTCGCCCTGCGGAATCCACCACAGACGGAATAGGCCGAGTACATGGTCGATGCGCACCGCGCCCGCGTGCGAGAACATGTTGTGCACCATCTCGCGGTACACGCCATAACCAGTTTTGGCCAGATAATTCGGATTGAACGGCGGCTGGCCCCAATCCTGACCCTGCTGGTTGTAGAAGTCCGGTGGGCAGCCCACGGTTACGCTGCCTACTGCGAAACGTTCCGGATTCCACCACACGTCCGCGCCGAGCGAGTGCACGCCCACGGCCATATCCTGCATGAGGCCGAGTGCCATACCGCTGTCACGGGCGGCGTTCTGCGCGGCTGTCACCTGCTCGTCGGCGATCCACTGCAGCCAGCATTCGAAATCGACCATATCGGCGTGCTCGCGCATGAGCTTCACCACTTCAGGCGAATCGCGGTTCGTGTCCTTGAACCACGTGCCTTCCCACGGCGCGCCCCACACCTGGAACGCCACCGACCATGCGGCGAACGCGCGCAGATCCGGACCCGCGGCCTCCTTGAACGCGTCGAACGCGGCCTGACGCTCGACGGAACGCGGCACGTTGTACACAAGCTGCAGCGCCTGGCGCTTGTGCCACCAAGCGGAATTGATGTCGAGCGGCTCGATACTGTCGTTGGCTGGCGAGACTTCCGCGTGCAGACGCGCCACTTCGGCCTGGTCCGCCTCGTTGAGTTCCGCATATTCAGCGATATCCTGCGGACGGATGTACGTCACATTGAGAAAACGACGCGATTCGGGAAGATACGGCGACGGCTCCAGCGGCGGCACCGGCGCGGTGGCGTGAATCGGGTTGATAAGCATGAAATCGGCATGCGATTTCGTTGCCGCGTCGGACAGCAGCAGCTTCAGATCGCCATAGTCGCCCACACCCCAGGATTCAGCGGAACGGATGGAATACATCTGTGCCATCCAGCCCCAACGTTGCTTTTCCGCTACTGCTGGCGGCAGTTCGATGCGTGCCGGTGCGCAGATCAGCGCGGCTTCGGCGTGCAGCGGGCCGGCATCGACGGCCAGCGTGTGGTAGCCGGCGGGAATATCGTCCGGCAGCGTCAGTTGCAGCGAGCCGTCATCTGCGTTCGAGCCCGTCAGATACGCGGTCAGATCGCCCGCATATTCCGTGCCGTCTTCCAACGTCAGCTTCAGCGCCACGTCGTTTCCTTTCGCGCGGATTGGCGTGACGGCTTCCTTGCCGATGAACTTCACGACGGTCGGCTCAACAAGTGTGTCTGCGATGCGCTGCTGGGTCGCCGCATAGGAGGCGGTGATCGCTTCGTCGCTGGATGCGTCCACGCCGAGTGCGGCCAATACGGAGACGAGCACTTCGTCGCGGATTTCCACATAGGTGCCGAGCTGGTCGATATACGACGTGGAAATGCCATTGAGCTTGGCGAGCTGGATAAGAGGCCGTGCGATGCGTTCTGCGCTTTCGGTCTGCTGGGTCTGTGTCATAGGTCCCTTCTTTCCGCGCCGTTTGTGACGGCTGACATGCTACATTGCTTGCGATTGCCGCAGCTTCGATGCTGGTGGCATTCGCACCAAAGATAACTATATCACGGTATGATATCGTTTTCAAAGCGTGTTTTGCGGTAAGAGAGTGTTGCTATATTGCGATTTTGCTCTAATTTCAGGAATATAGATAACCGGAATTGTTTTTCCATATTGACTATCGTTTGCAATACGAAGGCGCAGCGCTCCGCATTGCAAACGATTATTCCAACGGGGCATTGCTTGTCTGCTACTCGGCTTCGAGAATTGCAAAGCTTTGCAGACCTAGACGCAGCGAAGTGCCGCTAATTTCGTTTTCGCCGATGCTGAAAATCGTCCGATAACTACCATCTGGTAACTGCAAAGCTTTGCAATCGCGGCTTGGATTGACGGCTATGATCAGCTTCTGCAGGTGGGTGGAACGCTCGAAAACGAACACTCTATCGCGTTCGATTGCATGGAACGTAGCCCCCGACCGCAAGGCGTCGCATTCCCCCTTGACGTGGAGTATGGAGCGCACCGTATGCCACAGTGATTCGGCGTCGGCCTGCTGTGCGGCGACGGTCGGGGCGTCGGCGGACGGGTCGGTGGGCAGGTAGCTGCCACCGGTCACATCACCAGCCCGAGTGTCCGATTCTGCAGAATCGGACACGTGAAGTGCTCCGGATGCGTCGTTCGCACCCCACTGCATCGGTGTGCGCGAACCGGTGCGCACGTAGCCGCCTTCTTTGCCGGGCAGTGCGCGGTATCGCATGCCGATTTCGTCGCCGTAATACAGGAACGGCACGCCCGGCATCGCGAACAGCGTGCAGTATGCCAGGGCGATTTCGCGCTGCGACAGTCGCGGCGCCACGCGTGCGGTGTCGTGGTTGCAGGTGATGAAATTAAAATTTCCGTCGGCCGTTTCCGCTTCGCGCAGACGCGGCTCGTACTCGTCCAGGAATTCGCTGATCGGCGTGCCGGAATCGGCGTTGAAATAGCTCTTGTCGCCCTTGCGGCTCAACGGGTCGTCCACGTTGCGCAACAGCATGTTGTAGCCGTTGGGAACGCCGTCCCAACGCCAATCGAGATAGAAATCCATGTCGAAGCCGGCGGCCATCGACTCCTCTGGCCGTCCCCATTCCGAAACGAACGCGGCTTCGGGGAAGGCCGGGCGGATCCGGGCGAACATGTACTGCCAGGTGCGGATGGTGTAAGGCTTGCCCTCATCGTCCTTTTTGACGAGGCTGTCGGCCATATCCACGCGGAAGCCGTCTGCGCCACGGGAAAGCCAGAACCGCATGACGTCCACCATTGCGTCGCAAGTGGCCTTCGCGTCCGGACCAAGGGCTGGCTTCTGCCAGCTACGTTCGGGGTGCGCGAAACCGTAGTTGAGCGCCGGCTGGCATTTGAAGAAGTTCAAGATGTAGGTACCGTTGCGGGGCGATTCGCCGCCGATGAATGGCAGTCCGTCGCCACCGGAGATCCATGAGTCTGTCCAGATGTAGCGGTCGGAATAATTGTTTCGTTCGACCTTGCAACTGCGGTGGAACCACTCGTGTTCCTCGCTGGTGTGGCCTGGCACGAGATCGAGGATCACGTGCATGTCGCGCCGGTGGGCGGCGTCGAACAACGCAATGAGATCGTCGTTGGTGCCGTAGCGTGATGCCACCTTTTTGTAGTCGCGCACGTCGTAGCCGGCGTCTTTGAATGGCGAGTCGAAACAGGGATTGAGCCAGATCGCGTTGCATCCGAGATCCTTGATGTAGTCCAGTTTTAAAGTGATTCCGGGGATGTCTCCGATGCCGTCGCCATTGGAGTCGACGAAGGACTGTGGATAGATTTCATAAAAAATTGCGTCGGCAAGCCATTTGGGGTGGGGGTGTTTCGCGGGGGGAAGCATGAGGGTGTGTCTCCTTGATATTTCGCGGTTTGCGGTGTTTCTTTGAAACAATCATAACGCTGAATTGCAAACGTTGGCAGAAACGTGCTACACTAACAATCACTGATACATTTTTGGTGGCCCCAGTGTTGTTGGTAATCATCCAAGAACGATGATGTGAACGTATGCAGGGTTTTGGTCCGTACCATTTAACCGGAGATGTTGAGGAACACAAGGTTATGTGAGGAAAGGAAGATCAATGAAGATCGATTGGAAGAAGGCAATCGGACTTACTGCTGCCGTTTCTATGCTGGTTCCGCTCGCTGCGTGCGGTGGCTCCTCCGACGGTGGCGATAAGAACGCTTCCGGCTCCACCGAGGCCGTCACGCTGAGCGTGTGGGCCCCGCAGGAAGACCAGGCCAAGGACACCAACTGGCTGGGCAAGGTCGAAGAGAACTTCGCCAAGGCGCATCCGGAATACAATATCACGTGGAAGAATGACGTGGTCTCTGAAGGCGATGCTTCCAAGCAGGTCAGCACTGATCCGTCCGCGGCGGCCGATGTCTATATGTTCGCTTCCGATCAGTTGGGTGTTCTAATGGATGCCAAGGCCATTGGCCAGCTGGGCACCGACGCTGAGAAGCAGGTGAAGGAACAGAACGGTGACCTCGAAGTCAACTCCGTCACCGGCACCGATGGCAAGCTCTATGGCGTGCCGTACACCGACAACACGTGGTTCATGTACTACAACAAGTCCAAGATCACCGAGGATGAGGCCAAGGACTTCGATACCATCCTTTCCAAGGCCAAGGTCGCGTTCTCCCTGCAGAATTCTTGGTACATCAACGGCTTCTATGATGGCCTGAGCCTGTTCGGCGAGAAGGGCAATGATGCTGACGCAGGCATGGTCTTCCCGAAGGACGGCGCCGATATCACCTCTTATCTGGTTGATGTGGTCGCCAACCCGAACTTCTCCAACGACGATGGCGCTTCCGGCCTCGCAGCCATCAAGGATGGCTCCGCCGACGTGCTGTTCTCCGGTACCTGGTCCGCTAAGGACGTGAAGGAGGCCCTGGGTGACAACTACGCCGCCACCTCTCTGCCGACCTTCACCGTGAACGGCCAGAAGAAGCAGATGAAGTCCTTCGCCGCCACCAAGGCCGCTGCTTACAACCCGAACGCCAAGAACCCGAAGGCCGCCGCTCAGTTCGCGGCTTACCTCGGCTCCACCGAAGCTCAGAAGCTGCACTACGAGATGCGCGCCATCCCGCCGACCGACAAGTCCCTGTCCGACCTGACCACCGACGACATCGCAGCCAAGGCCCAGGCCGACACCATGGCCAACACCGCCCTCCTGCAGTCCGGTCTGTCCGGCATGAACGATTGGTGGACTCCGGCCGAAACCTTCGGCAAGGCCCTGGTCAACAAGGAAATCACCAAGGACAACGCTGCCGCCAAGTACCAGGATTGGGTCAAGCAGGCCGGTGGCAAGATCGCTGAGTGAAATCAGTAATCCTAAAAATCCAATAACTGAAGAATGCAGGTGGTTGGCACTGCCAAATCCCCCCAGCCATCCTGCAGCTTTGAGAGATGCTTCGAGTCGCGGTGTCTCTCTCCACTTTGCATAGTGGCTCACTCCTCCTCCGAGCTTTGCATTCCCGGGCAAGGTTTTTAAATTCTCCTTCCCCTTGTCCGGGAGCAAAGCTTTTTTTATCTTTCAATATCCATATGAGAGGGCAGTCGAAATGACAGCAACAACTCTTTCCCCACGGGAGATGAAGCGCCTTCGGAAGCAGGGTGCTGATTATGTTTCTCCGTCGCCTTACACGGTAAGGGCGGCGTTCCGGCGTGGTGACCTGTTCACTAAGCTTTCCGCAGTGGTGTTTGGTCTTGGCGATATCGTGCGCAAGCAGTATGTCAAGGGCATTGCCATGCTGGCGCTGGAAATCGCATACTTCGTGTTCATGGCAATCAATGGCGTGGACTATCTTTCCAAGTTGCCGACCTTGGGCACCAATGCAGGCGGCAAGAAGCTGGTCGACGGCTTCTGGGTCTACACCGAGCCTGACCGTTCCGTGGTCATCCTGCTGTACGGCGTCGCTGCCCTGGTCATCACCGCCGCCTTCATCGGCCTGTGGGTCATGTCCGTGCGCTCTGCATACAAGTCCCAGGTGCTGCTCGAGGAGAACGGCAAGGCTCCGAGCTTCATGGACGATGTCCGCGAGCTGCTCGATGCCAAGGCGCACGTTCTGCTGATGTTCCTGCCCACGCTGGGCATCGTCGTGTTCACCGTGCTGCCGTTGATCTTCATGATTTCAATGGCATTCACCAGCTATGACCACAAGCACCTCGTGCTGTTCCACTGGGTCGGCTTTGAGAACTTCGCCAAGGTTTTCTCCAACAGCGGCGGCACTGTTAACGCTGCACTGTTCGGACGTGTGCTGGTGTGGACATTGGTCTGGGCCTTCTTCGCCACTTTCCTGAACTTCTTCCTCGGCATGTTCGTGGCCATGATCATCAACCGCAAGACCACCCACTTCAAGGGTTTCTGGCGCGCCTGCTTCTCCATGTCCATCGCCGTTCCGCAGTTCGTGTCTCTGCTGGTCATGCACACCATGCTCCAGCCGCAGGGTGCGGTGAACCGCATGCTGCAGACGTGGGGTTGGATTGACGGCCCGTTGCCGTTCTTCACCAACGCCACTTGGGCCCGTGTCACCGTAATCATCATCAACCTGTGGGTCGGTATCCCGTACACCATCATGCAGATCACCGGTATTCTGCAGAACATTCCGGCCGATCAGTATGAGGCGGCGAAGATCGACGGTGCCAACTGGTGGCAGATCTTTACTAAGATCACCATGCCGTACATTATCTTCGTGCTCACCCCGTATCTGATCACCACCTTCACGGGCAATGTGAACAACTTCAACGTCATTTACCTGCTGTCCGGCGGCGATCCTACGCCATTGGGCGATTCCGCAGGCTCCACTGATTTGCTTATCACCTGGCTGTACAAGCTGACCGTGGACAAGCAGGATTACAATCTCGGTGCCGTGATCGGCATCATGACCTTCGTCGTGTTGGCCATCGTTTCGCTGATCACCTACCGCAATTCCGGCTCCTATAAGAATGAGGAGGCATTCCGATGAGCAACAAGCATTCCGCAACCAAAGTGGAAAGCCACGGCCTTCTGCACGACCAGAAGATCCGCCGTATCACCGGCGACGTGTTCGCCCACTTGTTCCTGGCCATTCTGGCCGTCATCTGGCTCGTCCCAATCGTATGGGTGTTCGCGGAGTCGTTCAATAAGAACACCGCCCCGTACACCAGCTCCTTCTTCCCGAAGGAGTGGACTCTGGACAACTATAGGGTGCTGTTCACCGACCGCAACGTGTTGGACTTCCCGAAGATGTTCGGCACCACGTTCATCATCGCCTGCTTCACCTGTGCGATTTCTCTGATCTTCGTGCTCTCTGTGGCATACTGCATGAGCCGTATGCGTTTCCGTGTGCGCAAGACTTTCATGAACGTTGTGCTGATTCTTGGCATGTTCCCGGGTATCATGGCCGTCACCGCCATCTACTTCATCTTGAAGGCCTTGGGCCTGTCAAGCGGCACCATGACTACCGTGGCGTTGATTCTCGTGTACTCCGCCGGTTCCGGCGCTGGCTTCTACGTGATGAAGGGCTATATGGACACCATTCCGACCTCGCTGGACGAAGCCGCCCTGCTCGACGGTTGCACCCGTTTCCAGGTGTTCCATAAGATCATCATCCCGATCTGCAAGCCCATGATCGTCTACCAGGCCATCATCGGCTTCCTGACCCCGTGGCTCGACTTTGTCATGGCCAAGGTGATCTGCCGTACGCAATCCAACTACACCGTGGCATTGGGCCTGTGGCTCATGCTGCAGAAGGAATATATCCAGAACTGGTTTGCCCGCTTCGCCGCGGCCGCGGTCGTGATCTCCGTTCCGATCGCCATCCTGTTCATTGTGATGCAGCGCTTCTATCAGGAGTCCATGTCGGGCTCCGTGAAGGGCTGACGGAAAGGTAACGCAATAATGACGCTCGTAGACAACTTTGCACAGCCGAACACGAGCGTCGCCGAACCGTTCCCGCTTTGTTTGGAACGGCCTCTGGGTGCCGTGGTTGCTCAATCCGGCACCCAGTTCGCTCTCTGGGCTCCTTCCGCACAAAAGGTGACCCTGAGACTGTTCTCGCGTGGCTCCATGGGGGAAAGCGGCGACGCTCTGATTGGACAGTACACGATGCGTCCGGAATCCGACGGTTCCTGGACGTACGATTTCGCCGACAACAAGCACGGCGTGTATTACGACTTTTTGATTGAACGCGATTGCGGTTCCGTGGACCGCGTCGCCGATCCGTGGGCGCGCGGGGCCGGTGTGAACGGCCGGCGCAGCATGGTCGTGGACTTCAGCCGCACCAATCCGGATGGTTGGTACCGCGACCATATGCCGGACGTGCCGCTTGCGCAGACGGTGGTCTGGGAAACCCATGTGGGCGATTTCAGCAATGATCCCGCCGGCGGTTTCCCCGAATCGCATCGGGGCAAGTACCTGGCGTTCACCGACGACGGTACGTCTCTGGACGGGCATCCCGACTTTCCCACGGGCGTCGCATATCTCAAGAAACTTGGCGTCACCGCGGTGCAGCTCATGCCGATTTACGATTTCGGTTCCGTGGACGAAGAGACCTGCGATCGCTACAACTGGGGGTACGATCCGGTCAATTACAACGTGCCGGAAGGCTCGTATTCCACCAATCCGTTCGACGGGTCGGTGCGCATCCGCGAAGTGAAGCAGATGGTGCAGGCGCTGCACAACGCCGGCATCAAAGTGATCATGGACGTGGTCTACAACCACATGTTCTCGCCCGATAATTGGTTTGAGCGGTCGGTGCCGGACTATTTCCTGCGCCGTAAGCCCAACGGCGCGCTGGCCAACGGATCCGGCTGCGGCTGCGATATGGCCACCGAACGCAAGATGTTCCGCCGGTTCATCGTGGAATCCGTGACGTTCTGGGCGCGCGAATACCACATGGACGGCTTCCGTTTCGACCTGATGGGTCTGATTGACGTGGACACCATGAACGCCGTGCGCGCCGCGCTGGACGAGATTCCCGGCCGTGGACGCGACATCCTCATGTACGGCGAACCGTGGTCCGCGGGCGCCACCGCGCCGCTGCCCAGCGACACCGTGCTGGCTGACAAGTCAGGCCTGTCGAAGCTTGACAGTCGCATCGGCCACTTCTGCGACACCACGCGAGACACCATCAAGGGCCATGTGTTCTTCTCGGACCGCCCGGGTTATGTGAACGGTGGCATGCACGAGAACGTAGCGGCTGTGCGTGAGGCCGTGGACGCGTGGCGTCGCGGCAAACATTCGGAAGGAGTGGCAGGCCAGGTCATTCAATACGTGTCCGCGCACGACGACCTCACGCTGTGGGACAAGTTGTGCGCGAGCTTTGCGGCTGGTTCGTTGGGCAGCACCGTGGCCGAAGGCGTTAACGAAAATACCGTGGATGTGCCAAAAGTCATGTATGACGCCGATTTCTCGGCGGAAGGGCTGGCCGGTGCCGGTCCGCAGATTGCGGCCGCGCTGACCGACGTGATGGACGCCAACAAGCTGGCTGCGGGTATCACGCTTACCTCCGCTGGCATCCCGTTCATGCTGTCCGGCGAGGAGTTCGCACGTACCAAATTCGGCAGCTCTGATTCTTACGATTCCGCCAAAGAGCTTAACTGGCTCGATTGGAACCGTGCATGGCAGAAGCGCGATTTGATTGAGCATTACGCGAAGTTGATTGCATTGCGCAAGTCTGATCCACAGTGGTTCGACGGCAATCGCAATATCGTCGATACGGAAGGCGACGAACTCGTGTTCCGCGTCGGCGATTATCTGATGGCCGCCAATCCAGGCAGACACGTCGGCGTTATTGACGTGGCCGTAACGGGTTTGGAACCGATTGGCGGAATACGGAGATACTGGTGTGGTCTCGGCTCGTCCGTCAGTCCGATGGAAAACAATGTGAGCGCAGGCGATGGCGATTATTTGATTGTTCCACCGCATACGTTTGCAATCTGGCGGTTGCAGTAATACTCTCAGTAGGGAAGCTACAAAACGGCGACCGCAAAGCTGCGGTCGCCGCAACCGATACGGCAATGGGGCCGGAAAACCAGAAAGGATACGACAGTGGGAATCGGAGCGCGCAATCCGCGGTACGAGGTGGTGTTTTTCGACCTGTACGGAACGCTGATCGACATTCGTACCGATGAGCAGAGCGAGGCCGCATGGCAGGCGCTGTACGATTGCGTGACCGAATTGGGCGCGCAGTACGAATCCGTCGACGTGATGCGCGACCAGTTCGAAAAACTTGAGGCCCGCGAAATGGTCCATCAAGCCGATCGTGCAATCGTCCGTAACGGATGGGATGAATTTGATATCCTGCCGGTCTACCGGTCGCTGCTGATGAACCGTAGTGAGGAGGCCGAAAAGAAACTGGCACTGCCGCAAGCCGCGCTGAAAGCCGCATGGGCGTTCCGGCAGGGCAGCACCAGCATGATCCGCCTGTATCCGGGCGCACTCGACATGATCGAAACTTTGCAGGAGGCCGGCGTCGTCGTGGCGCTGCTAAGCAACGCACAAGCCTGCTATACTCGCCCCGAACTGGAAATGACCGGCTTGGCGAACGTACTGGACGACGTGATTATCTCCAGCGAAGAGAAAATCCGCAAGCCCGCCCGCGACTTGTACATGCTGGCTCTCGACCGCGAGTTCGTAATCGCAAAAAACGCGCTCATGGTGGGCAACGATGAAGCAAACGATATTATCGGAGCCAATTCCGCCGGTCTCGACGCAGCATACTTCCGTACGGAAATTTCGCCGATGAGCGACCCGCCCAAGTCGGAGCATGCGGTATGTTCGTTTACCGGTGCCGACTACGACGGTCTGCTGAAATTCGTGCTGAACGCGTGAAACGCGCGTAGGTTGCGTCTTGGGCGTCTTGGGCGTCTTGGGCGCACGAAAGGCCGTATGCGGAACTGAGGAGGACATATGGAAAGCTATGCCGAGCAGGGTGCTGGAGCTGATTCGATTGAACAGATCGGATTCGGCGGCGCTCGCCGTACCAAGAAGAAGCACCGCGGACTGACGGTGTTCCAGCTCAAGGTCATCGGCGCTGTGGCGTTGGCTCTGTCAGCTGGTAGCACCACCATTGTGCCGCTGTTTTTCGGTTCCGACGTCAATAATATGACGTCGCTGACGGCGATGGTCTTAAGCGAGGTCGTATCTTGGTTTGCTATTCCGATTTACGCGTGGCTGCTGGTGCAGGGTTTCCGTGAAACACATAGTCGCGTCGCGTACGGCCTGCAGCTGTTCATCCTCGCCGTGGTGTGTGAGGTGCCGTACGACCTCTGCACGTCGCATAAGGCTTTCGATTTTGGCTCGCAGAACCCTGTTTTCGGTCTGTTCATCGCGTTCGTTGTGCTTGCCGTGTTGGATTGGGTGGCGGCGCGCTACCAGAAGTCAATGAAGATTGTGCTGTCGGTCGGTCTGGTGTTGATCGGACTGTTGTGGGATCTGCTGCTGCGCGTCGGCCTGCGCCAGCATATGATGAGCGTCGGCTCGGTGACGCTTGGTTTCGTGCTGATTTTCACGTTGATGCGCCAGCATGAGAATTCGATGATGTTCACTGCCGGCCTGTTTGGCGCGGTGATGATGATTATGCCTGGCATTGGCGTTGCATTCGTGCATTATTACAACGGCGAGTTGGGTTATAAGCGGCAGTGGACGAAGTGGGCTTTTTACGCGGCTTATCCAGTTATTTTGATATTTTGTGCTATTGGTGCAACATTAGCGTGATTTTTGACAACGTTCGCAGTATAATAGTAGCAATATGGGAGAGCATTGCCGCTCGGGCAAGTGTTTCCAAGGCTGGGAACGTTTGTGATTATGATGCAGAAACCGCAAAGGGGTTGAGAGATGGATAGAGCAGGCATTCGCGAGGTGGCCAAGGCCGCGGGTGTGTCGATTTCCACGGTGTCGCGCGCGTTCACGCGTCCGGAACTGGTGTCCGAACGTACACGTCGCAAGGTGCTGGAAACTGCCGACAAGCTTGATTTCAACATCTCCCGTTCCGCCACGTCGCTGAAATCCGGCCAATCGTACCGTGTGGCGATGCTGATGAATGAAGAGATCACTAGCTGGTTCAATACGGAAGTGTTCGCTGGAATCGAATCCGTCATGCATAATGCCGGGTATGACGTATCGCTGTTCCAGCATGTCGACACCGCCGAAAACCGCCGCGACTTCTTCACGAATCTGCCCGTCCGCCGCAACGTGGACGCCGTATTCGTAACGTCGTTCGGCGTGGATCCGAAGGAAATCCAGCAGCTCAAACGCATCCACGTGCCGATCATCGGCATCAATACGCCGACGCAAAACGGCTTCGACGCCACCATCTCCATCGACGATGAGGACGGCATGTTCACCGCCGCCCAGCATCTGATCAATCTGGGGCACAAGAATATCGTGTACGTGTGCTCCGATGCGGTCGATTCCATTAATTCCTCCATCGATGCGCGAGGACAGGGCTTCATCCGCGCCTGCAAGACGATGGAGGCCTCCCATGACTTCAAGTGGCGCGTCGTCTCTGTGCCGCGTGGCAAGACCTTCGCCGACTCGGCGTTGACCGCGCTGCTTGCGTTGGACGAGTTCCCGGACGCGATCTGCTGCCAGATGGATATGATGGCGATTCCGCTGGTGTTGCGTTTGGAACGTTACGGCCACCACACGCCGAGTGACTATTCGATTATCGGCTTCGACGATTCGCCGTACGCCGACACTGTGAACCTGACCACCATGCGCCAGGATCCGTATGCGATGGGTCGCGCGGCCGCACAAAAGGCCATGAAGCTTATCGAAGGCAAGCCGCTTGAGAACGCGCATGAGATTGTGCGTGCACAGCTTGTGCTGCGTGGCACCGATTCCGTGTATGGCACTGGCCGCTGAGAGCCGAGTCTCATTGTCCTTCCGCAGCCCGTCAATGCCGACGGGCTGATTGTGATGGCCTGGGGTGGATTGATAAGGGATACCCCCACTGTAGTCATGGTGTGTGGCATACGTTTTCAGGAAAAAAATGAAACAATTTGCAGTGATGTGTTTCATGACACGCCAATCGGGGGCTGATGAATGATGAATTTCATTCAATGATCAGCATGTGTTTTTTGATTTTGCAATCGTTGACAAACCGTTGAATATCAGGCTTTAAAGCGTTGTCCCCGTGAGAGGGGACGAAAAAACGTATCGGGGGAGGGGTGTGGGTTCTTTCTGTTTCATTTTGTTTTCATAACTGCAAAGGTTATCATAGTAAACCGTAGGTCAGAGAAAAAGGGAAAACAGAGGTTTCCGGCTGTGTTGCCGGAGATGGGAACAGCGCAGAAGCTATACGTAAAACAGAAGTGATAACGGCATTATGCAAAGGATATCAACCCTCGAGTTGAGGGGCTCAGAAGGGTGAACACTTTGCGGATAGGGGACAAGATGAGGCAATGGCGTAATGGTGCCGGCAACGCACCACGACACTATGCAGGAACGCGATCGGCATCCGGTTGCGCGCTTTCGCGTACCCGCTCGCTGACCGCCGCCGCCATAGCGGTAGCCATGATGGCCACCGTAGCAGTAACTTCCCTCCTCCCCACCTACAATGCCAAAGCTGATGAAAATCACAATGACGGCGCAATCTGCACGCCTACCAGCATTTCCCTCGGCACCGATACCGGTAGTGGAACTGTAGATTCCGGAATCGCCACATATGTTGGTGGTGATATGTATGTGGGTCAGAAACCCTCATCCGGCAATATGAAAGATGTCAACGGCCCGTCCGGTTCATACGCTGCCGAGGCTGAGGGCCTGACCGCAGTGAACGGCAAGCTGCTTATGCATCCGCTTAAGGGGCTATGGACTTCGTATTATACAGATGGCACGAAGAATGGTTATGTAAAAGACTACAAGGGCTTCCGTTTTGGCATTGTGGGCTTTGGCGGTCAGTATCGTCCGGCAACAGGTTCCTCCACGCTTGAGGTGAGAGGTAATAGCTCCGATAGCAACATCAGTTGGGTCGGCGGTGCGCAGGCTTGGGGTAATGCCGGATGGGTCGGCCAGACCAAGACTTCGGAGCCACGTTATACGGCTAACATTGCTGGCGCTCGAACCACCGTGTACGGCGGTTCGTCCAATGACATTCTCGGTGCGTCTGGCGGCTCGCAAGATACCGATAAGGATAAGTACACCCAGCGCAATTCTGTTTACGTGCCGAGCGATACAAACGGTACTGTCAACTGGGATCAGAACGATGATCGGATTGGCTCTACTGGTGAAACTTTTGATGGTTTCGGCTCGTATATCAAGACGTTGTCGGACAATCTGAGCAATCTCAGCAAGCAGCAGTCAGATAGCGTCTACGTGACTAATGCTAAGACAACTTACAGCGACGAGAACTACACCAATTTGGTACGCACCAAATTTGATGGCACGTATTCTTTCACCATTAACAGCGGACACGAGAAGATCATTGAATTCGTGGGCAACGGTACGTCCTCCATGCAGGTGTTCAATCTGCCGGCATCCACACTGAATGATTCTTCTTCGTATTCTGGTGTCAGCTTCTCGTTCAAGAACATTCCGGACACTTCTTCCGTGGTCATTAATGTGACCGGTGAGAATGTGGACTTCCACAATGGTTGGCGCTTCTGGTGGACGGATACGAACGGCACGACCAGTGAACTGGGCGGTTCCTATATGAAGGCTGCCTATGCCAAGCGCGCTCAGCAGATCATGTGGAACTTCGCGGATGCGAGCAACGTGGTCATCCGAGGTGGTCAGGGTTCGGGTACTACAACTCGTCATGACCCGAATTCTGCAGCTGAGGCGAATGATAAAGTATGGGCTGGCTCGTTCCCTATGCAAACAAATGATGACCCGGCTGCGGGCATGCTCGGTAGCATTCTCGTACCGAACGGTAGCTTTGAATCGCATGTGAGTACCAGCGGCCGCGTATGGGTCGGTGGATCGTTCGCCATGTACAACCCTGATGCGGTGGGCAACACCAATAACGGTACGTTCTACCCGTTCATAAACTATGAACGAAGCCATTCCGCTTCGGCTCTGGATATGGATCAGGAACGCCACAACCTTCCGTGGAACGGCTCGTATTCTACTTCTTGTGCGGCAATCGCATGGGACAAGGTAGACGAATCTGGTAACGCTTTGGGCGGAACCAGCTGGACCGTATACGGCAAGAAGGAAGATGCGGTAACAAGCAAGAACGCTCTCGCCACCATCGCCGATGGCGGTTGGAACGATGATGCTGATGCGGAAGGTTCGTTCCAGCTGGGCAACCTCGCCAAGAACGGCACTTACTTCCTTAAGGAATCCGGCACAGTCGAAGGTTACGCGCAAAACACCAATATTTACCAGATCAATACTAGTGACACTACCGAAGCCGCAAAAAACATTGTTCATGTCTTTAACAGTAACGGCATTGAAATCACCGGAGATACGGATAAGCTGCTGACTGGCGGCAAGATCGTCAATAAGAAGACGGGTTCTTCGATTACATGGCAGAAGGTTGACGGCACTGACGGAGACACGTTGCTGGCCGGTTCAACGTGGAAGCTTTCCAAGATGAATGGCGATACTGCTGAGCAGACGTGGACCGTCACCGACGATCAGTCCGGTACGGAAGTCCAGAGGATTACGATTACGGATGTAAGCGGGAAGCCTGTCACATCCGCATCGTTCATTAATACCACTCCGCAGACGTTTACTGCGACTGCCTACGACCAGAATGGTAATGCGATTAGCGGTGCCAAACTGAGCTGGTCGTCCGGCGATACCAGGGTTGCATCGGTTGCGGATGGTACCGTTACCCCGACCGGCAGCGGCACGACTACGATTACCGTCGAATCGGCTGATGGCAACGTCCAAGCGTCGTTCGCCGTTACCGTCTCCGGTGTGACTGTAGAGACTTCCGTCTCGATTACCGGCTACAGCGATGGACAGGAAATCAGTCTTGAGAAGGGCGAGATCCGCAAACTGACCGCTTCCGTGGCTCCTGAAGGCAACACGGTTGAATGGTCCACTTCCAGTGCGGATAACGTCTCGCTGAGCCCCACCACCGGCACCAGCGTCACGTTGACCGCGAATAAGATGACCTCAAGCCCCGTCATCATCACAGCCAAGGAAACTCGTATGGACAAGACCGTCACCCTGAAGGTGAACGTGACCAAGCCGCCGGCAACCACCACCACGGTGTACTTCAAGATGCAGGGCGACTTCAACCGGAACGATGGTCAGAAGCTGTATCTTGAATGGAAGACCTCGAACGGAAGCTGGCCTGCAGACAACGGTGATCAGTCGAACAGAAAAGAAATGGACGCTGTTAACGGATGCAACGATTACGTGTCCTACACCATTCCACAGGTTATGTCTACCGGAGACAGTTTCCGAATTCGTAGGGATAGAAGTAGTGATACCTGGACTGGGCCGAATGCTTTCTACCGACCCAGTGCAGATGGAGGCTTCTCGTTCAACGGTCGCGATGTTGTGACGTTAGTATCTGCGAACGAGATAAGTGATATTGCTCCTAACTGCTATGTCAGTTCCGCCGCCGTTGCATACCGTAGCCGTCGAGCCATTGCTCGCTGTAACGAGCATCGCGCGGTCGCTTCCGTGCTGCGAACCCAAAGCAACGTGCTAAACGTGGTTAACGAGACCACGGACACCAAGAAGGACGAGGACACGGCTGCTGGTAAGTTCAAGGTTTCCGATCTCGCAGACGGTACGTACCACCTGCAGGAGAAGACCGCGCCGAACGGTTATGAAGTGTCCGATACGGTGTACACGATCACCATCACTGGCGGAAATGCCACTTGGAGTTCCGGTATCACGGATTCCAAGATTGCGAACACCCGTAAGACCGGTGCCGTGACTTGGACCAAGGTGTCTTCGGACACCAACAATGTCAACCCGCTTCCTGGCTCCCAGTGGACCCTCAAGCAGACGAAGACCTTCTCTTGGGAGAATGGCGTGGCCAAGTACACCGATGCGGATGTCACGCTTGGCACTATCACCGACTGTGTGAACGACGAGAACAACGTCACTGACTGCTCTGCACAGACTGGTGCTTACGTCGATTTGGATGGTGCCGCAGGCAGGTTCAAGATCGACGGCTTGGGCTGGGGCGAGTACGAACTCATCGAGTCCAAGGCGCCTGACGGATACGACCTTGACGCCACTTCGCATAAGTTCCGTATCGGCCCGCTGGAAGGCGGCAATATTGCCGGCGACTGGTACGCGAGTAACAACTTCAACACGACTGATACGTCTGCTTACGACGCAGAGAATTCGTTCACTGTCAACGGTGGCAGCATCAAGAACCAGCCGGGGGTGATTTTGCCGGCTACGGGTGGCGAAGGGGATTCATGGATTTACGCGACGGCGATGGCCGTGGCGTTGATAAGTGTTGTTGCGGCCTGCATGGCCCTGAAGGTCAGGAGGCGGCAATGATGGAAACGTCTAGGAGAAGGGGGACCGGTCCGTAGCGAACTCGCTGTCCTCTAGACAATAACTGAATATGAACAACCCAAGTTTTAGCAAAACAAGAAAGAAAGGGAGAACGATGAACAAGGTTCTCAAAGGCCTCGTAGCTGTGGCAGCCACCGCAGCGATGGCCGTCGCCGGTTTCGCCGGTGTCTCCACCGCCATGGCGGCAGAGACTACACATACTGTTACTATCACCCCAGCCAAGTCTGGACACACGTACGAGGCATACCAGATTTTCACTGGTAACCTTGGTGCGGATGGTTCCTTGGGCAATGTCGTATGGGGTTCTGGCATTGACTCTGCCAAGCTCACAGCAACAACTGATAACCTGCTGAAGGGCAAATCTGCTGCAGATGTTTCCGCTGCCTTGGCTACTAAAAGCAACAATTCTACGGAGGCCAAGGCTTATGCCACGGCGTTCAGTGGCGTGCTCTCCACCACTCATACTGATTCCGGTGATTTTAGCTCGGCTGGTAATGGTTCCTACACCATCTCTGGTTTGGAAGACGGTTACTACCTTATCCAGGATAAAGCCGGAACTCTGACTGGGAAGAACGATGCCTATACTTCCTTCATTCTGGAGATCATCGGCAAGGATGTGACGGTTACACCGAAGAGCACCCAGCCGACCGTCGACAAGAAGGTTCAGGATGAGACTACTGACGCTGAACAAGGAGCCACTGACGGTTGGGGCAATACCGCCGATCACGACATCAACGAGTCCTTCCAGTTCAAGCTCAACGCCACCATTCCGGCAGAACCCAATCTCGCTGATTACAATACCTACAAGGTCAAGTTTAACGATACGATGAGCAAGGGCGTCACCTTCGAATCCATCAAGTCCGTCAAAGTGAACGGCAATGATGGCACTGCCGCTAAGTATTGGACTCTTAGCACGAGCGATTACACCAAATCCGACATCACTACTGATGGTACAACTGGTGAGCAGTCCTGGTCCCTGACCATCAACGATGTCATTGCCAAGTGCGAAGGCATCAAGATTGCCCAAGGCTTCACCGTCGAGGTGATCTACAACGCTCACCTCAATGAGAACGCCAAGATCAACAATGCCAGCGGCACCACCGATAACAAGAACTCCGTCAACCTCGAGTACTCCAACAACCCGAACGCTGAAGGTCTCGGCAAGACCGAAGACAAGACCGTCTACGTCTTTACCTTTGCCATCACCAACAAGAAGGTTATTGACAACGAGGACGGTGCTGCTCTTCCAGGCGCAGGCTTCAAGCTCTATAAGGATGAGAACTGCACTCAGGAGTATAAGCTTGTGAAGGGTACCACTCTGAATGCTTACCGTCCGGCAAAGGATGGAGAGACCGCAGAGGAGATGAAGTCCGCTGCAGACGGTACTTTCCCGATCAAGGGCCTTGATGCAGGTACCTATTACCTGAAGGAAACCACCACCCCGAAGGGTTACACCACTGCTGCGGTCAAGACCATCACGATTAAGGCCACACACTCCATCAGTGATGGCCAGCCAAATGTGGTTCTGTCTCAGGATTCTACCTTGGATAACAAGATCGTGGATATGAAGGGCAACACCCTCCCGTCCACCGGTGGCATGGGCACCGTGCTGCTGTACGTGGCTGGCATCGCCGTGTTCGCGCTGGCTGGCGTGACCCTGGTGATGGCTCTGCGCCGCCGTAACGCCTGATCGCAATGACCAAATAACCAAATAACCAAATAAAAACTGCTGTTGGTCGCGCAGCGCAACGTGTGCGGCCAACAGCAGCCATTGATCGCAATAAAAACTGAAAAATAATTGAACCCACATATGCTGGGCTGGACTACCTCAAATCCCTTGTAAACTGCCTAATTTCTTGAGCGTTCAGCCCGGCTCCTTAATCTTTTCCGGTCCGCACGTTGGGGGCGAACCGATGCGCACCATACTTTCCAGTCCACAGAAGAAGGGTCGGCAATGAAGGAACGTACGATTGCAAGCCGCGTCATAGCCGCATGCTGCGCAGTCGCCGCAACATTCGCCGCGGCAGCCTGTGCATTCACTACTCGCGATGCCGCCGCGGCGCCAACAACAGACTCTGCCAGCGGCAGCATCGCCATTTCTTACCAACATAAAAGCTCGGACTCCGAAACTGGCGACGACTCTACCAACTTCGCCATTTCGGACGCCAGCTTCAACCTCTACAAAGTCGGGCAGATCCCGGCAAGCGGCGGCGCCACCTTCGAACCCGTCGCACCGTTCACCGACTCCACCGCCTACCCCGTCGACTGGTCGAAGATGACCGGCAAGGACGCGCAGGTGTGGCGAGACATGGCCAACACGCTCGCCGGACTCATCGCAGTGAACAAACCCGACGCCACGGCAACCGGTGTCACCAACACCTCCGGGCATCTGACCTTCACCGGACTGTCCGACGGCCTGTACTTGGCCGTGTCTGACAGCGTTGACGTGAAGGTCGCCAACGCCTCCGGAAAGAACCAGATATGGACGTGCTCTTCCGGCAGCATGCTCGTCGCAGTGCCCGAAGACGGCGTCTCCGGCGGGTTGCGTGTGCTGAGTATCGAACCGAAAACCGAATGTGTGGCGCAACCGCCGAAAACCGTGGAACGCACCGTGCGCAAAATCTGGAATGACCGGAACAATTCTGACGGCAAGCGCCCCGAATCCATCACCGTGAAACTCCTGCGCGACGGCGAGCCCGTGGAAAACGTGAAGCTGAACGAGTCCAACAAGTGGACGCATTCGTGGACGGATCTCGACGCGGACCACGAATGGACCGTGGTCGAAGCGGCGGTGCCCGACGGCTACACCACCATCTCCGATGTGGAAGGCGACTCCACTGAAATCACCAACACGCACACGCCACCCACCACGCCGGACCAGCCGCACACCGGCGCCGACGTGCAGCAGGCCGCTTGGATTGCCGTGGCCATCTTGGGCGCGGGCTTGGTGCTGCTGATCGTTGCCAAGACGGCTTTGCGGAAGCGGGCGTAGTATAAATAACGTGACGGATGAATCGGACGCCAAGCCAGCTGCGCAAGTCGAATTGGATGCGCAGGTTAAACCGGGTGCGCAGGTTAAACCGGCTGCCAAGCATAAGAAATCGAATGCGCTGCTCAATGTGATGATTGCCATTTCCGCAATCGCCATGATCGGTGCGCTGGGCCTCATCGCATATCCGACATTCAGCGACTGGTGGAACCGCATGCACCAGTCATACGCCGTAGCAGGCTACGTGGAACAAACCAAAGACATGTCCGGCGCCGAACGCAAGGCCATGCTGAAAGCGGCGCACGAATACAACGAACGGCTCGCCGCGAACGGCGATCGGTGGCACATGACCGACGCGCAGAAGCGCGAATATGATGAAACGCTCGACGTGACCGGCACCGGCATCATGGGATACGTGACCATCCCGCGCATCAAAGTGAAACTGCCCGTCTATCACGGCACAAGTGACGGCGTATTGCAGATCGCCGCCGGACATTTGGCCGGCACATCGCTGCCCGTAGGCGGAGCGACCACGCACGCGGTGGTCTCCGGACACACCGGCCTGCCGTCCGCCCGGTTGCTGACCGGCTTGGACGAACTGCAAAAAGGCGATACCTTCGCATTCCACGTGCTCGACGAAACCTACACGTACCAAGTGGACCAGATCTCAGTGGTGCTGCCGAGCGAAATCAGCAAGCTGAATATTGAGCAGGGGCGCGACTGCGCGACGCTGATCACCTGCACGCCATACGGAGTGAACTCGCACAGGCTGCTCGTGCGCGGGCACCGGATTCCGAATCCGAAAGTGCCAGACAAGACGCAATACGACGAGCCGGGCGAAATGACAGCCGTGGCGGCTGCGGTGATCGGACTGCTCGTGTTTGTGGCTGGCTGCGCTTTTGTGGGGCTCGCGCGGCTATGGCGACGCTCCTGGATTGTGCGGCACGGGTTGTGCGCCGGGGCCGGCGCGCGCCATTCGTCTGGTGTTCGGGGGTAGTGTCTAGCCTAGCGCCGCCGCAGGCCGGTGACATCGCTTCTCCGGTGTGCGGGGGTGTGCGTCTGGTCGTGCTCGGTATGTGGTGCGTGGTGTTTGTGTGCTTGTGGTACGTGTTGCGTTTCAGTGTGTGTACTTGTGTTTGCGTGCGTGTGCATGTCTGATGTTGCGCAGGGGTGTTGTTGCGGTGCGCATATGGCCTGAATCGTGCTGAAGCATGGGTTGTGAGCGGATGGGGGTATTATTCGGCCTGTTTCGGACGCTTTTGATGCCCCTTTTGCTCATGACTTGCGGTTTTGACGGTTTTGGCGCGGTTGTGAGCGGATGGGGGTACGATTCTGGATGTTTCGGGCTGTTTTGATGTTGGGTGGCCTCCCCTTTTGCTCACGACTTGTGAGTTGGGCTGGTTTTGCTTGTCTGTGAGCGGATGGGGGTGTGATTCGGCCTGTTTCGGACGCTTTTGATGCCCCTTTTCGCTCATGACTTGCGATTTTGCCGGTCCGCGCGCGGTCGTGTGCGTACGGGGGTGTGTGCAATGGGTCTTGCGTGGGTGTAGGCGCGCGGGTGTGCCGGTGTAGGCGTGCGGTCGTGGTTTTGGCTGGATATCTGGCTTATAGATGGCGGATTCGGCCGGGTGTCCGGTGGTATCTCGCTTATAGGTGGCGGGTCGGTTTGGGCAATAGGTCATTAGGGGGTAGCATGCATGCCCCCTAGATGTCTTGTTTCCGCAAGGGGCCGCCATCTATAAGCGAGATACCATCCGTCGATCCCGCGAATCCGCCATCTATAAGCGAGAAAGCGCGTGAACCGGGCGCTGCGGCGGCGAAATCGCAAAATTATGGAATCGGCTGATTGCTGCGCGCGGCAGGTGGGTAGTATCGGGCGCGGAAGACGTGGAAGGAGCTGCCATGTGTGATGAAGGGGAAACTGCGGATCAGGCGGATGCCGTACGAACGGAATCGCAAAAGATGGAATCGCGAGCGGGGGAGACGGCGCTTGACGGGTCGGCGCGCAGCATCATTGTGCTGATTGTGGTCGGCATGTTGGTGGGGGTGCTGTCAGGCATGTTCGGCATCGGCGGCGGCACGGTGATCGTGCCCGCGCTCGTCTGGCTGGGGCTATCTCAACGCAACGCGGCCGCCACGTCCACGCTGGCGATCGTGCCGACCTCCATTTCCGGCGTCATTTCGTACGCGACCGGCGGGCACGTCGACTGGCTCGCCGCAGCTCTGCTGTTCTGCGGCATGTTCATTGGCGGACAGATCGGCAGTTGGCTGCTGTCACGGCTGCCGGAATTGGCGCTGCGGTGGATTTTCGTAGCGTTTCTTGTGTTTGTGGTGATCGATCAGGTGAGTTTCGTTCCGTCGCGCGACCACCAGATCGCCATGAGCGTAACGACCGGCATCTGCCTGGCGTTGCTGGGCGTGATCATCGGCACGTTGGCGGGACTGCTGGGCATCGGGGGTGGTGCGCTTGCGGTGCCGTCGCTGTCGATGCTGTTTGGCGCGTCCGACCTGGTTGCGCGCGGCACTTCGCTGTTGGCAATGTTTCCGAATTCGATCACGACCAGCGCGGCGAACTTGAAGCGCAGGCTAGCGCATGTGAAAACCGCGCTGATTATTGGTGTGACCGCGGCCGTGACCGCGCCGCTCGGCACGTGGATTGCGGGGGAGGTTTCGCCACGAGTTGGGGCGATTATGTTCGCCTGCTATCTGTGCGTGCTGCTGGTGCGGTCCGTGTTCGTGGCCGTAAAGGCCACGCGCGCGGCGCGGGTTGCGCGGGGCTGAGTGGCGCGGGCATTTTTCCCAGTGGCTGGATGATTTAGTCGCGTGAGTGGTGCGTCAGAGGTGGTTTTTATCCAGTCACTGGGATTTTTGGCGTGTGAGTGGGGTCTGAGAGGTTGGATTTATCCAGCCAGTGGGGGATTTTGGCTTGTGGGGTGCGGTGGGGGTGTTGTTTGACGGAATATGGCGATTTTATTGGCCGTATTCCCCCTGTTCATGCGGTGGATATGTTGCGGTCATCATATGGCGATGAGTGTTCATCTGTCGTTCTTCTGTAGTGCGGTGTGCGTTGGCTTGAGGCACATAGCGTGAGCAGTGGAGTCGAAAGATCCAAGCAAATGCAGTTGCGGAAAGGTTCCGCGCAGCCGGAAAACATGGTCGAAACGGGCGTTACCTAACGGGCGCAACCGAAACGGCAGGTTGGACGGCACGGAAGAAACTGCATGGAAGAAAGAAGAAACATGAGCAAGCACAAGGCTCTCACGGGCGCAATCGCGGCCCTCGCCTCCGTCGCAACGCTCGGCGCGCTCGCCGCACCGGCGCTCGCAGCTGACACCACCTACAGCCCCAACGGCAAGCCGGTCGCGGAACTCGCCAAGCATGGCGGCGCGCAGCGCATCGCCACCATCGGCAACAAGAACGCGAAGAACGTCATCCTGTTCCTCGGCGACGGCATGGGCGATTCGGAAATCACCGTCGCCCGTGACTATCTGAAGGGCGCCAACGGCCACTTCGACGGACTTGACGCGGTCGGCCAGCCGAGCGCGCTTGACGACGTGCAGGCGGGCACCGGCCAGTACACGACCTTCTCGGTCGGCAACGGCAGCAAGGACAGCGCTGTCGGCAAGGATGGCGACGGCAAGCTGGTCGCCAACCCCAATCCGGGCAAGCTTACCCCCGTAACCGATTCCTCCGCATCCGGTTCCGCATGGGCCACCGGCACCAAGACCTACAACAACGCCGTTGACGTTGCTATTTACGGCAATCCGCAGCTGAACCTCTTCGAGCTGGCCAAGGCGGCCGGCAAAGCCACCGGCAATGTGACCACCGCCGAAATCCAGGATGCTACCCCGGCCGTGCTGGAATCGCATTCGTCCGAACGTGCCTGCTACGGCCCACAGGGCAAGACCGACGGCACGTCCAACAATGCCTCCAAGCAGTGCCTCATCAACCAGCTTAAGGAAAACGGCGGCATCGGCTCCATCTCCGAGCAGCTGCTCGACACCCGCGCCGACGTAACCATCGGCGGTGGTTCCAAGTACTTCCGTCAGACCGTGCAGGGCGGTGAATACAAGGGCAAGACTGTGTGGGAGCAGGCCAAGGAAATGGGCTTCCAGACCGTCGAGAACGATCCGGCTGCCATGAACGCGCTGCAGTACAAGGACGGCCAGCCAGTGCTCGCCCTGATGAGCGACGGTAACATGCCGACCAAGTTCAACCCGTCCAAGGCCACCGCCAAGGATCCAGCTAAGGACGCCAACCCGACCGTGTGCACCCCGAACGCCGACTGGCTCGGCAATCAGGGCTCCTCGCTCAAGGACATGACCAAGAAGGCGCTCGATTTGCTGAATGACAACCCGAACGGCCAGAAGAACGGCTTCTTCCTGCAGGTCGAGGGCGCCTCGATCGATAAGCAGGACCACGCAGGCAACGCCTGCGGCCAGATTGGCGAGACCGAATGATATCTCCGTGGTTGGGTTCGATAATCAGGAAATGATTTCCGCGCACATGCATCCCGCGCTGACCACCGTGGGTCTGCCACAATATGAGCTCGGTGTGATGGGCGTGCGAACGTTGTTGCGGCAGTGCGGCCGCGATGAGGATGATGGTGATGAACATGTAGTGACGAGGACGTTCGAGCCGATTTTCGTGCAATGTCCGGCGGTATCTAGGGATTCGGTGAAGAGGTTGTAGCATGGTCGTCGTAGTGCTGCGACACTCGTGGAAACACTCACGAAACGGTGGAAAAACGGCATTGTGCAAGGTGACTGCGTCAATCGTTTGACATTTTGATTTTAGTGCTATATCTATGCTTAATCGCTTAAACAGTTTAAGCGCTTAAACTGAATAATGCAAAGTAATACTGGTTCCTTCAAAAGGTAATCGCAGACGATTGCCGAGCGAAAGGCAAAGCAGCTGAAGAAAGGTAAAGATATGAAGCTTTATTACCAGTTCCCTGGCACTTGGTTCGGTGACTGCATGCCATTTGGCAAGGGCGACGAATTCTTCCTGTTCCACCAGCGGGACAATCGCAACCCGGAGCTGTTCGGAGAGCCGTTCGGCTGGGATCTTGCCACAACCAAAGATTTCGTATACTTCGGTACCACATATCGCACGATGCACGACGTTTGTCATCATCTGACGACGCTGTCAGAATCATTATTTTTTGGAGGAGATCATGAAGAAACTCACTTGTACCATCGCCGCAGTGTCGGCGCTCGCCATGTCCGTTGGTGCGCTCTCCGCATGCGGCGGCTCAAATGTCAACGCTGACAAAGGGCATGTATATTTTCTCAGCATGAAGGTGGAACAACAGGACCAGTTCAAGGAACTGGCCGAAAAGTTCACCAAGAAGACCGGTATCCAGGTCGATATCGCCACTGCATCATCCGACACCTACGAGCAGTCGCTTAAGAGTGAGCTGGCCAAATCCGAGGCGCCTACGTTGTTCGATGTCGGCAACAACGACTTTCTGAATTGGACTAATTATTATGCCGACATGTCGGGAACCAACATCTACAAGGATCAGGAGAACCCCGACTATGCGCTGAAGGATGGCGATACGGTTGGTGCTGTGCCCTACGTCATAACGATATGGCATCATCTACAATAAGAAGCTGCTGCAGAAGTACTTCGATTCTTCCTGGGCAAGCATTAAGTCGGTTGACAGCATCAACAATTTCAAGACACTGAAGACAGTTGCCGATGAAATACAAGCACATAAGGTTGAGATGGGCGTGAAAGGTGCGTTCACCTCCGCCGGCTTCGACACCAGCTCCATCAAACGTTTCGGTGATCAGCTGGCGCATATCTCCGTCTACTATGAGTATCGCGATCAGGGTGTCACGCAAATGCCGGCCACTATTTCCGACAAGTACGTATCGAACTTCAAGAACATTTTCGACCTGTACATCAACGACGCCACGATTCCGAAGACGTAGCTCGCCAGTGCCACCATGGACGACGCCAACTCCGAGTTCGCACTGGGTGAGGCCGTGTTCTTGCAGAATGGCTCTTGGGCTATTCGCAGATTCGCGATCAAGAGGTCGCCGATGAAGATATGGGCGTATTGCCAATCTATATGGGTGTGAAGGGTGAGGAGAATGCAGGCCTGACCGTGAGCTTCCTGTACTTTGCGATGAACAAGAACGCCTCTGAAAAAGATCAGAAGGCCACCAAGCAGTTCCTTGACTACATCCTGAACGATGATGAGGCACGTGACATCATCACGAATGAGGCGGGTTTCGAAACACCGTTTAAGTCGTATGCGAAGGCCGGCTACCAGACCAAGAACCCGATTCATCGCGCCAACGATGCCTATGCCAAGGCAGATAAGTACGATATTGTGATCTATCCGTTGCCAAGCACTCAGTGGGTGTTGACGCTGGGCAACGCAATGTTGGAATATGCGCAGGAGACCGGTACATGGGACACCGTGCATGATGCATTTGTGGATGGTTGGGCGTCTGAATATAAGACCACTCATTGAGCGCAATAGAGTCTCATCGAATGCGCAAACGGGACTTGGCGGATAAACCTCCAAGCCCCGTTTGCGCATTACGATATAGGACTAGTCAGGTTGAGCTTCACCGGGACCGCGAAGATTTGCCACGCTGAACCTCACTGTAATGCGTATGTGTTCATCTGGCTTGTTGCAGGGCCTTTAACCACTACACTCAAACCCTCTTTGCTGAAGGGGGCGCATACCATAGGCAGGCTGAAGGGCCGGAGTGCCGATGATGAGTAGGTCATCCTGCAGGGTCTTGGTGAATTGCTGGTCGGATTCCAGTCGTGATGTCATGACTATCTGCGTGTCGTGGTTTTCGAAAATGCCATCTTCCTGCCATTCCGGACAGAATTAGAGATTCGATGATGATGCCGATGCGCCAAGGTCACTCTGAATGGTGATTTCGGATTCATAGCCGGTTGGGCAGTCAGTTACAGCATATGTGCCATAGAGAACCCTTTGGCGAGGTAGTAGTGGCTTGGTCAGTCGATGAATGCGGTGGTTTCATGCATCATGAGTTGTGCCTGTAGTGTTTCATGCAGCGGTTTCGGTGTTTTTCCGGACATGACACTCAGCATCTTACGTGCGGCGTTTTCACCCATGTTGAACGGATCATGATGCAACGTGGTCAGGCCGATCTTTGCGGCAAGTGGTACGTCGTCGAATCCGATGACCGAGAGCTCTTGAGGGACGGCGTGCCCGTACTGGCACAACTTATAGATGACAGGCAATGCCAGCTCGTCACTTTCGCAATACAGTGCGGTGGGGGCGGGGTCCATGGTCAGCAATGAATTGAGAATAGTGTTGGTGGCGTCTTCATAGTTGCGGATTGCGATGCGTTCCACCGTCATCTTTCGCTTTTCGGCAGTTTCCATCAGCCCATGCAGACGCGCTTCTGCGCTGAAGACCATGTTCTGGTTATTGTCATTTGATGTCTCGTACGCATAAGCGATACGTCGGTGGCCCATGGAGAACAAGTGCTCCACAGCAACATGCATGGCCTGACGGTCGTCGATACTCACCGTGGCATTGAATCCGTTGATTGATGGAATGTTGATGCCGACGATCGGTACCTTCATGTTCGAAAGTTTTTCGACCTCTTCGGGCACGATGTTGAAGGAGTTTACGATGACCGCGTCGACGTTGCGGCGTACCGGCAACGTTGCGAAGAACTCATGGCGGTCGTGCGCGTCGGCCATCTCGAAGATGGAAATGTCATATCCGGCCGGGTGCAGCACGGAATCCAATCCGGCATAGGTATTGGAATTGAACCAAGTCGAAATCGGATCGCTCATCAATAGCGCGACGCGGAACGATTGACCGGTTTTCAGTGCGGCCGCTGAGCGGGAGATGCGGTAGTCAAGTTTTTCCGCTGCTGCCATCACTTTGCTGCGAGTCTCCGGCAGCACCAGATTCGGTTTGGCGAATGTGCGAGAGACGGTCGAAATCGATACTCCCGCTTCGGCGGCCACGGCTTGGATGCTCGCTTTCATAGAGAATCCTCCACTGACGAACGACATTGCTGTCATGGCAACTGCTAGAGACACGTTAACATAAGTGTTTGCAACGGTTGACGTGCGTGTTCTGCGGATATGAAGAAAAGGGGTGCCGACGAAAATTCCGACAGCACCCCTCATGCGATGAAGTTAATCAGCCTTTGACAGCGCCGGCCATCACGCCCTTGATGATGTACTTCTGGCAGCACAGGTAGAATATGATGATCGGCACAATCGCCACCACCAAGCAGGCCATCATGGCGCCCATGTCCACTGATCCATAACCACCCTTGAGGTACTGAATCGCAATCGACATCGTCTTGAAACGGCGCATGTCCAACGTCAGGTACGGCAGCAGGAAGTCATTCCAGATCCACATCGTCTGCAGGATCGCCACTGAAATCAGGCTCGGGCGCATGATAGGCAGTACGATTTGGAAGAAGATTCTCGGTACCGACGCGCCGTCGATCATCGCAGACTCCTCGAGTTCGGACGGGATGCCCTTGACCACGCCAGTGAAGATGAACACGGCTAAGCCCGCACCGAAGCCTAGATACACAATCCACAGGCCCCATGGGGTGTTCAGGCCCATCATGTCGGCGAGCTTGGAAAGCGTGAACATGACCATCTGGAACGGAACAATCATGTTAAACAGGAACAGTGTGTACAGCAGGCGCGCAGCCCAGTTGTTCGTACGTACAATCCACCAAGCGCACATCGACGTGCACACGATGATCAGCAGGACCGCGCCGACCGTGATGACTACGGTCCAGCCAAAACTGCTGATTAGGTTCGTGCGCTCGATGCCTCTGATGTAGTTCTCCAGTCCCACGAAGGCCTTGCCGGTGGGCAGGGAGAATGCGTTGCGCGAGATGTAAGCCTTCTGCTTGAAGCTATTGATCAGCACCAGCACGATTGGATAGACCCATGCCAGTGAGACGATGGAAAGGAAAACCGTCCAGAATACAGGATGCTTGACCTTGTCGCTCATGCTTGGACCTCCTTGCTGGTGGTGAGCTTGTTCTGGATGAGGGCAATCACGGCCACGATGATGAAGAACACCACGGCCTTGGCCTGGCCCACGCCCTCGAAGCCGGCGCGTCCGTAGAACGTGCGGTAGATGTTCAGAGCCAAGAGCTCGGAGCTATTCGACGGGGCGCCATTGGTCAGGGCGAGGTTCTGGTCGAACATCTTGAAGCCGTTGGTCACCGTCAAGAATGTGCACACTGTGATTGACGGCATCATCAATGGAATCGTCACGTTGAACAGCGTCTGGCGGGAGTTCGCGCCGTCAACCGCGGCAGCCTCGATCACATCGCCGGGCAGGCCCTGCAGACCCGCGATGTAGATGATCATCATGTAACCGATTTGCTGCCAGCAGGTCAGCAGAACCATGCCCCAGAAGCCGTACACGCCCGAGAATGTGATCGAACGACCCCAGTGCGCCAGTACGCCGTTGAGCAGCAGTAGCCAGATATAGCCCAAGATGATGCCGCCGATTAGGTTCGGCATGAAGAACACCGAACGGAACAGCGTGGAGCCCTTGATGGCCTTGGTCAGCATGTACGCAATGGCGAACGCGACTACGTTGATCACCACGGTTGTCACAATCGTGAACAGGATCGTGTACACCAGCGCGTGCAGGAACTCCGGATCCGTGATTGTGTTTCGGTAGTTCGACACGCCCACGAACGTGGCGTCAGTGACCGTGCTGAACTTGCAGAACGACAGGTACACGCCCATGGCGAACGGCACCAGGAAACCAATGACGAAAGCCGCGAACGTGGGTAGCGCAAACAGCGCCCACCACCTGCGAATTGCCTTGCCGGACATCGTAATCATTTCATGCCCACTTTCTCCTCCTTGGGTACACCCGGGGAACACCCCTCGAGTGATTCAACGACACTCAGTTCGACCGTGACCGCAACGTCGGGTTCGAACCGGTTCGATAATACCCTACTTCACAGATAAATAAAAGTCAAACATTGTCATGATTTTCATGCAACGTCAATTCATTTATCAAATGTGAACAGTATTCAAGAAGTTGCCAAAGCGGCAAAGGTGTCGGTTTCCACGGTGTCCAGATCACATTCGCCCGACCTGAGCTCGTATCTGAGGCGACACGGTCCAGGGTGTTGCGCATCGCCGACGAGATGAGTTTCTCCATCTCCCGTTCGGCCACTGCGCTCAAGTCCGGCAAAGCATTGCGTGTCGTCTTGCTGATGAGCGACCATATCCGACTATGGTTCAGCGCTTCCGTCATCGAAGGGTTGAACCAGGTTTTGCACGCAGACGGCTATGATTTATCGATCTTCCAGATCTCCAGTATCGAGGAACGCCGTGAGTTCTTTGATATGCTGCCGGTTCGTCGCAATGCCGACGCGGTGATCGTTGCTTCCATCGATGTCGATGCGCAGGAAAGCGCACAGCTGGCCAGCACCGGCGTACCAATTATCGGCATCAACTGTGTGAATCCAAGAGAATACGGTTTCACTGCGGCCGTGGGGATAGACGATGATCAAGGTTCGCGTCTGGTTGCGTGCCATCTTATCGGGCTGGGGCATCGCAACATTGTCTACGTACGTACGTCGCGTGAGGTTTCCTTGCGCTTCAGTGTGCAGCAACGTTATGACTCCTTCGTCAAGGCCTGTCTGGAACAGGGTGTCACGCCAACTACGTTGGTTGCGCAGGAAAGTGAGGACCGCATTAGCACGATTGTCTCCGAGTTGCTGAGCTTGCCGCAAATGCCAACCGCCATCGCTTGTCAGGAGGACGGCATCGCGATTCCACTGATTTATCAGCTTGTGTGTTGTGGCTACCGTATTCCGTCTGATATTTCCGTCATCGGCTATGACGACAGTTTCTATGCGCACGATATCGGCTTGACCACGAGGCGGCTTGTAAGACTCTTGACTTGATCAATCGCAAGACCACGGGTATGCCGTTTCAGACGTTCCCGGCGCAACTGATCGTTCGCTCCAGCACTTCGCGAGTGTCCTTGGATAAGGGCTAATCGCTTACCGATACATAGAAAACCGCTCCGGTTGGTTCCGGAGCGGTTTCCTATAAGGAGAAAATCAGACAGTGAAGTCAATTGCGGTCACTTGTGGGCGTTGGCATATTCCTTAGCCCAGCCATCCACGAACGCGGACTTGACGCCATCCCAATTGCCGGTGCCTTGGGCATACTCGAGCAAAGCGGAGCCGAGGTCGTTCTTCCATTGTTCGGACGGCATCATGGTGA
>ERZ1106952.251-NODE-251-length-31392-cov-16.803172_pt1 | contig 31392 bp, 29 predicted proteins | sample MGYA00403677_ERZ1106952 | MGnify/ENA primary metagenome ERZ1106952 (study PRJEB35170, sample SAMEA104062415) | human gut metagenome | biome: human gut; feature: human-associated habitat; material: faeces | place: Denmark | collected 2012-05-14 ...
CCCGAGAGACCCGTTGACGGGTAGCAAGTAACCAATGCATGGCTGGCAGGCCAACAAAAAAACGCATTTGCGTTACGCCAGTGAAAAAGGGCTATGCCCGAAAAATAAAAACCACGTGCTGTGCACGTGGATGATTATTTGCGCTTTAGCTTATCCCCCGTAACGGGAAAAAACCGGCTTCAGCAAATTTTATAATTGAAGAAGATTCCCATATTATTTATGCAGCGTTGCTCCTTTACGGCAGGCGGAATCGGATTTACAGGTGTGCCGTGCGAAAGGACGCAATGGCAAAAGCGATACCCGTTTAACGGGTTGGCTGGCAATTTACCCTTTTAGGGTATGTGCAAACCATCGGTTCACCGGTGGGTTTGACTTGCGCGCCATGCGGCGCGCAAGCCGCACAAAAGAATTGGTGTGGGGGGCGGCGCCCGCGCAGCGCCCGGCGTGCAGGTCGCACGCGCGTCGGAAAGCTTGCGCTGCAGGCGGCGTTTTATAAGTTTTACTAATGGAAATGTCTGCAAATCGGAATTGCATTGCGGCGGCAAGGGTGGTATAATAGCGGCGGAAAAATCGATATGCGGAAAATTTGACGGAGGCAGAACGATGGATATTTCTGAATTTGCAAAACAGTATCAGGCGAAAATGTTCGGGGGCGAAAACTGCCCGCTCGCGGAGACGGATCCCGAATTCGTCGAACGGTTCAGCAATTTCGCCTTCGACGAGGTTGTAAACAGCGGCGAGTTGGACGGCAAGACCCGCTTTCTGGCGATTTTGGCAACGCTCCTCGGCTGCCAGGGCATCGACGGGTTCAGGGTCATGCTGCCCGCGGCGCTCAACTTCGGCGTCACGCCCGTCGAGGCGAAGGAAGTCGTCTATCAGGCGGTCGCCTACCTCGGCATCGGCAGGGCGCTGCCATTTCTGAACGCGGCAAACGAAATTTTCCGCGCGCGGGGCGTACAGCTTCCGCTCGAGGGGCAGGCGCACACGACGGCGGAAAACCGCCTGGAGGCGGGCGAGCAGGCGCAGATCGACATCTTCGGCGAGGGGATGCGCGGCTTTGCGGAAACGGGCAGGGATACCAACGGGCAGGTGAACAAGTGGCTCGTCGACAATTGCTTCGGCGATTACTACACCCGCGGCGGGCTGGATTATAAGCAGCGGGAGATGATCACCTTCTGCTTCCTCGCGGCGCAGGGCGGGTGCGAGCCACAGCTCGCCTCGCACGCGGCGGCGAACATGCGCGTGGGCAACGGCAGGGAGTTTTTGATTCAAATCGTATCGCAGTGCCTGCCGTACATCGGCTACCCGCGCAGCCTCAACGCGCTCCGCTGCGTGAACGACGCGGCGAAAGCGCAGGCAAAATAAAGGAACACGGCATAAAGGAGGATAGTATGGATTACAAGGATTTTGAAAAGAGCAACGTGTTCGGCAAGGGGCAGGAAAATACGGCGTTCGCGCAGTATTTTATCGGAAATTCCTACCTCAATCCGCTCACGAAGCCGAGCGACGGGCTGGCGTTTGCGAACGTCACCTTCGAACCGGGCTGCCGCAACAACTGGCACGTTCATCATGCGAAGAGCGGCGGCGGGCAGATTCTGCTGTGCGTGGCGGGCAGCGGCTGGTATCAGGAGTGGGGCAGGGAGGCGCGGAGCCTGAACCCCGGCGACGTGGTCGTCATTCCCGCGGGCGTCAAGCACTGGCACGGCGCCAAAAAGGACAGCTGGTTCTCGCACATTGCCGTGGAAGTGCCGGGCGAGGAGACGAAAAACGAGTGGCTGGAACCCGTTTCCGACGAGCAGTACAACGGCTTGCAATAGGGAGGTTATTCTATGGAATATACGAAACTCGGGAACAGCGGCATCGAGGTGTCGCGCCTGTGCCTGGGGTGCATGAGCTTCGGCGACCCCGCAAGCCGGATGCACGCGTGGACGCTCGACCCCGCCCAAACCGAGGAGATCATCCAACACGCGCTCGATCTGGGTATCAACTTCTTCGACACGGCGAACTGTTATTCGGCGGGCACGAGCGAGGAGTACCTCGGCAGGGCAATCAGAAACAACGTTCCGCGCGATAAGGTCGTGCTCGCGTCCAAGGTGTATTTCAACGACGGGAACCTCTCGAAAGGGGCGATCGACCGCGAAATCGACGGCACGCTGAAGCGGCTGGGCACCGATTATCTGGATTTATATATCATTCACCGCTTCGACTACGTCACGCCCATCGGGGAGACGATGGAGGCTCTGCACGGTCTTGTCAAGGCGGGCAAGGTGCGCGCGCTCGGCGCTTCCGCCATGTACGGCTACCAGTTCTACAACATGCAGATTTGCGCGCGCGACAACGGGTTTACCCCCTTCGTTTCCATGCAGAACCACTACAACCCGCTGTACCGCGAGGACGAGCGCGAACTTATTCCCATTTGTAAGCAGATGAACGTGGCGCTTACGCCGTACAGTCCGCTCGCCTCGGGCAGGTGCGCCCGTCCGAACTGGGATGCGGATACCCTGCGCAGCAAGACGGACAAGGTCGCCCGCGGCAAGTACGATTCCACCGAGGAGGCGGACAAGGCGATCGCCGCGCGCATCGCAGAACTTGCGGAAAAGTACGAAACCTCGATGACTGCCGTCACCTTCGCCTGGCATTTCGCCAAGGGCGTCGCCTCGCCCATCGTCGGCGCGACGAAGGCGAAGTATCTCGACGACGCGGCGGGCGCGTTCGATTTGAAGCTCACCGCCGAGGACGTAGCGTATATCGACGAGCCGTACCGTCCGCATGTGGTCATGGGCGCGCTGCGGCAGAACGGCGCGGCGGGTACGCTCAATTGAGAACCGCAAGAATCCTGAAAGGAGCCAAACTGTCCCGTGCGGGCGGTTTGGCTCTCTTTGTTTCGCGGGGGCGGACGGGGACAGGGCGGCGTGCGTCCGGAAGAGCGGGTTTTGCATACGGTTGACAAAACGATTTTTTGCCGCTATACTGTTGAAGCATGAAAGAGAATAAAAAACTTGTCAGCGAAATCATAGAAGACATTCGCCGCGATATGACGGACGAAGAAGTGCTTGCCCTGCTTGCGAGCAGCCGCGTTTCTGAAAATACAGTCAAAGAAACGAAGAAAAGTTATACGCTCGGTCAGCGTGCCGCCGATAAAATCGCGCGGTTTGCGGGGAGCTGGGCGTTCATTTTTTCCTTCGTCGGCGTGCTGCTGCTCTGGATGGCTGTCAATATTATTATGGCTGCCGATGCGTTTGACCCGTATCCCTTTATCCTGCTCAACCTTGTGCTTTCCTGTGTGGCGGCAATCCAGGCGCCGCTGATCATGATGAGCCAGAACCGCCAGGAGGAAAAAGACCGCCGCCGTGCGGAAAACGATTACAAAGTCAACCTGAAAACGGAAATTATGATCGAAGATATGCATGACAAGCTCAACCGCATCCTGTCGCGGCAGGAATTGCTCGTCCGGTATATCCGGCAATTGCAGGAGGAGTGCGGCGGGCAGGCTTCGGCGGCGGGCGATGCCGAACGGAGCGCCGCGGCGGGCGGACAGGGCGCGGAGAATGCCGGGCAGGAATGCGGCGGGGAAAAGCGGGCATAGCGGCAGAACGGCGCGGCGCGGGCGAGAGTATCCGCGCCGCGCTTTTGCACGGGCGGCGGAGGCGCGAGGTGCGTTTTCTTGACAATTTTCCCTTGCAATGGTATACTGATGGGCAGAAAAGGCGGCGGGGGTTGCCTCTGCCGAAGGATTGCAAATGGTCATCGAATTTTACGGAGAAATTTCCGACTACACGCTTCGCCGCGCGGATAAGCTGAAAAAACGCCATTATTCGGCGTATTTTTTTGCGCTTGGCGGACTGCTCGGCGCTTTGGCGGCGATCTCGGGCGCGTTCGGCGGCGAGTTTATCACGCTCACCGTGTTCGCGGCACTGCTTTGCGGCGCGGGATTTTTTCTCGTTTTCGCGCCGATGAAAAAGAATATCAAGGTCAAGGTGCGCTGCCGCGTGCGCATCGAGGGGAATACCCTCACCTGGGAACAGTTTCTGCCCGATAAGACCATCGCCAAAACAAAAAAACTCGACCGCGTGAAGAGGGTCGTCAAAACGGATTTCTGCTATTTCGTCGTATTCAACGACATCGGCAACGCCGTCATCTGCGAGCGGTGCCTGCTCAAAAAGGGTACGTTTGCCGCATTCGAGGCGCTGTTTCCGGGGAAGATGCGCGAAAGGGAGATGTAAGCGAGGCGCTGTTCGCGGGCGGCAAAAGGAGAAGTTTTATGTGCAAGGAATTTCTGCGCGAGGGGGAGAGCGTGGAGGAGCTGCTCGAGGGCGGTCTGAAGATCATTCAGGACAGATCGCTCTACCGCTTCACGAGCGATTCGGTGCTTTTATCCCGCTTTGCGAAGGGCAAAAAGGGGGACAGGGTCGCCGATTTCTGCGCGGGCAGCGGCATCGTCGGGCTGCATTTTTACGCGCTCAATCCGCACGTTTCCTCCGTTACGCTGTTTGAAATGCAGGAAAAGCTGCATTCGATGAGCGAGCGGAGCATCGCGCTCAACAACCTTTCCGACTTTGCCGCCGTACACTGTCGCGTGCAGGACATCGGGCGGGAATACGACGATTATTTTTCGCTGATCCTGTGCAACCCGCCCTACGAGCGGGGAGGCTTCGAAAACGCCGATCCCGCCAAGGCGATCTGCCGAAAGGAACTTACGATCACCTTAAAAGAGATAACCGACGCCGCCTTCCGCAAGCTCAAATTCGGCGGCAGGCTGGCGCTCACAAACCGCGCCGACCGCCTCGCCGAGGTTTTGTACACGCTCAAAAACAGCGGCATCGAGCCAAAGCGCGTGCAGTTCGTACGCGGCACGCCCCGCGCCAAGCCATACCTTATCCTTGTCGAGGGTACGAAGGGTGGCAGGGCGGGCACCGAAATTTTAGAGGACGCCGTCAACGTCGAAAACTGACGAACGTATCAAAAGCGCCGCTGCGGCGCAAAGGGGGAAGCCCATGCAAGTGTATTTTGTCGCAACGCCCATCGGGAATCTGGGAGACATCTCCCTGCGCGCGCTGGAAACGCTGCGCGGGGCAGACGTCATCTTCTGCGAGGACACCCGCCACACGCTCAAACTTTTAAACCATTTCGAGATAAAAAAGCCGCTCGTCGCCTGCCATAAATTCAACGAAACGGCGGCGGCGGAAAAGCTCGTTTCCCTCGCCGAAGAGGGCAAAACGGTGGCGGTCGTAACGGACGCGGGTACGCCCGTCATCTCCGACCCCGGCAACATCCTTGTCAACGCCCTGCGCGAAAATGGCGTCGGATATACCCTCATCCCCGGCGCGTGCGCCTTCGTGGCGGCGCTCGTGCTGTCCGGTTTTCCTGCGGACGTATTCGCGTTTTTGGGATTTCTTCGCGGAAAAACATCCGAAAAGCGAGCTTTTTTGCAGGGGTATGCCGACTTCTGCGGCACGCTGATCTTTTATTCCGCCCCGCAGGATGTGGACGCCGACGTCCGCCTGCTCGCGGAGGTTCTGGGCGACCGCCCCGCCTGCGCCGTGCGCGAGATCACGAAGATCCACGAGAGTGCCGAGCATTTCAGCCTGGCGGAGGGGCTTGACGGGGAAAAGCGCGGGGAATACGTTCTGCTCGTGCGGGGCGCGCAAAAGCGGGAAAATCCGCTCAATTCCCTTTCCGAAACGGAGCATATCCGCCACTATGTGGAGCAGGGTATGACGGAGAAGGAGGCTTTGAAGGCGGCGGCAAAGGACAGGGGAGTCCCCAAAAGCGAGCTGTACAAATTTACCGTCAGGGAGAAAAGAAAGGAACAGCGGTAAAAGGCGGGAAGGTGCGGAAAAATGCCCGTTTGCGGGCGACGGTCTGCCGGTCTGCGGGCAGTTATAAGAGCGGCTTGCGCGTTTCCTGCAATAGGAACGCCGACAGCCGGAAAACAAAATCCCTGCAGACGCGGGGATTTTTATTTCTGCTCCGTGCAGAAAAGGCAGCCTGCCGCGCAGGCGCGGCAGGCACAGGGGCGGCGGGGCGGACAATTTTTTTTACGTCCGGGGTATATTTTTTCACGGATATTGACAAGAAGCCGCGAATATGATAAAATACAATTAACGTTAATTGAACGGCCGCGGCCGTTTTCTTTTCCGGAGAAAAGAAAACAAATTGTTTATAGCCGACGGCAAAAGGAGAGAATATGTATTGCAGACAATGCGGCAAAGAACTGCCCGACGGGGCGCAGTTCTGCCCTTATTGCGGTGCGGCTTCAAATGCAGAGAATGCAGGCGGGCAGAATGCCGCGCGGCAGAACGGCTCCGATAACGGTTACGCTGCGCCGCCGTACCCGCCGTATCCGCCACGCCCGTATCCGAACCCGCAGGACATATACAGCGGCGGGTGGATCGCGCTCGGGTTCTTTTTCCCTTTGGTGGGGCTGATTCTGTACCTTGTATGGCAAACGGAACTGCCCAACCGCGCGCGTGCCTGCGGCAAAGGGGCGCTCATCGGCGTCATCGTGTATGCGGCAGTTGTCGTGCTGACGGTCATACTCATGGTCGTCATCATTGCCATCGCGGCGTCGGCGGCGCCGTATTATTGAGCTTTTGCTCGCTGATCGGGGGGGATAAATGAAGAAAAAGTTTTTCGGCGCGGTTCTGCCTGTTTTGGCGGCGCTGCTTGCCGCGGCATTGTGCCTTTGCGGATGTTCTGCGGACAACGGCGGTGCGGAATCGCCGGGAAGCGGGAGCGGAGGGTCTTCGATCGTTGCGGACGGTGTGGATCGGAAGATCGTTTATACCGTCAATATGGATATTGAGGCAGACGATGTTTCCGCCGTGCGCGCAAGCCTTTTGGAGGACAGCGATGCCGCGGGCGGGTATGTCGAACAGCAGAACGATTACGGCGACGGGGACGAGCTTTCCCGCTGTTATATCGTGTTCCGGATTCCGACCGATCGCCTGGAAGAATTTGTAGACGGGGCAGGGGAACTCGGTTCTGTGCGATCCAAGCGCATATCGTCGACCGATATAACGACCGAATATGTCAGCGCATCTGCACGCAAAGCGGCTTACGAAGAGCGGAAGGCGCAGCTTGAAGCGATTTTGCAGGATGAAAACCTTACCGCGGCTGACCGAATTGCCGTAATCGATTCCGTAGCCGAAGTCAATGCCGCGCTGCAGGAAATCGAATTGCAGCTGACGCAGTACGATTCGCTGGTCGATTATTCCACCGTCCGGTTGGAGATTTACCGCGCGAACAATGTGTGGGCAGTCGTCGGAACGATCGTTCTGATCCTGCTGTTTGTGGGCATGGCTGCCGGCGTGATCGTGCTGGGGATCAAATACGGCGTGGAAAAGCGGAAAAACCATTCGGGCGATCCCGGCGGCGCGCAGCAATAAGAGCCGCACGACGGCATCGTGCCATGTGCGGCGGTGCAGACCTGTTCAAGCAAAAATACAATGAAAAGGGGACTTATTATGAATTGCAAAAACTGTGGCAATCCCTTGCGGGAAGGGGATCAGTTCTGCCCGAATTGCGGCGCGGCGGCTGAACCTCCGAAAGCGCAGCCGGAGGAACAAAAGAACGAAAACGTGTGCAAAAACTGCGGCAAGCCTTTGCAGGAAGGGACGATGTTCTGCCCGTATTGCGGGGCGAGCGTTGCGAACGGACAGGCGCCTTCGCAGGCGGCGTGGCAGCCGTCGGCGCCGCAGCCTTCACAGTATGCGGCACCGTATGCGCAAGGCGCACCCGCGCCGCGCACAGATGACGCGCCCAGCGGCGGATTTTTCGCTTTGGGTTTCTTTTTCCCTCTGATTGGTTTGATTTTGTTCCTTGTATGGAAAGATCAGCTGCCGAAGCGGGCAAAGTCTTGCGGCAAGGGGGCGCTCGTCGGCGTCATCGTGCAGTTTGTGTTCTGGTTTATCCTCGTCATCGTTGCAGGAGTGATAGGGGCGTCGCAGTACGCAGGCGCGGCGATTGCAGGATTGGCTCTATATCTATAAGGTAAATAAGAAACAAAAAGCGGCGGACTTCATTTTGAAGTCCGCCGCTTTTTATCCTGCTGGCAACAGCTGTTTCGGTATGCCCGGTTTAATGTACCAGTTTGTCTACATCGGCGCGGCGGCACATCACGATGAGCCGCTCCGCACTGCTGAAAACATAATCGGGCGCGGGCAGGGGTACGAGATTGCTGCCCCGCTTGATCGCCAGAATATTGAGGTTGTATTTGGCGCGTACGCCCTTGTCGCGGATGGTTTTGCCCTCCCACGATTTGGGGGTGGGGATTTCATAGATCGCGTATTCGGGGGTAAGCTGGATATAGTCGAAGATGTTGTTTGCGCTGTATTTGACGGCGAGCCGTTCCGCCATTTCTTTTTCGGCGAATACTACTTCATCCGCGCCGTTGCGCAGCAAAAATTTCGCCTGGATTTCGGTGGACGCGCGGGAAAGCACAAATTTCGCGCCGCCCTCTTTCAGGAGGGAAGTCGCTTCCAGCGACGCCTGAAAGTTTTCGCCCACGGAGACGACGCAGATATCGAAGTTGTCGATGCCGAGTGATTCGAGTACCGCCGCCTTTGTTCCGTCGCCGATCTGTGCGCTGGTAACGAAGGGGAGGATTTCATTGATTTTTTCCTCGTCGTTGTCGAGCACCATTACATGGTTTCCCAGTTCTGTAAACTTTCTTGCCATGTACGTTCCGAACCTGCCGAGACCGATGATCAGTACTGATTTCATAAAAAATATTCCTCACTTTTTAAAAGACAAACAATTTTTCACGAAAGCCTCGGCGGCAGCCCGCCGAGAATTTCGCGAGGTGAATAATTCTCTCGTTCCAAAATCACAATTTTGGATTAGCGTATAAATTAGCGTATAAATTTATTATAAATTACTTGCAAGGGCAAAAACCACGTTTTTTGCCTTTGCACCCAATTTGCCGATACCTCGGCTTACGGAAAGGGTGAACGCAGCGCGCATAAATTATAGTGTGCCCCGAAAAGGCGCGCTGCGGAGGGAAAAGCCGTCCGGGTTTTCCCTCAAATCGCAGAAATTCGCAGGCGACAGCTCGCCGAGAATTTCGCGAGCTTAATAATATTTGCGCGTCCGAAAACCACGCTTTTCGGAAAGCGCACCCAATTTGTCGCATACCTGCGACCTCCGCGGGTGAATGTGCGCGAGTTAATAATATGCGTGCCTTTATAAATCGCGCACAAAGGGCAGAGCCCTCAAAATCACGAAATTTTGTTTCAACAGCTTGAAACAAAATTTGTGAAGAGGTTACCCGATTCTCACCTTTTCCAACGGCAGTTCGGCGGCGGGCGCGTTGGGCGTGTGCCACGAAAGCATGACCGTCATGCAACCCGCGCGTCCCAAAAACATCAATACGCACAGCACAATCTGCGACCCGATGGTCAGATAGGGAGTAATTCCCATCGTCAGACCGACCGTCGCGATCGCGGAAACGACTTCGAAGAGAGCCTCCGTAACGGTCACTCCCGCAAGCTCCGGGTCGGCGGGATGCAGGAAGTTATGCTCTTCAAAGAAGCACAGCAAAAGGGTGCCGAGCACGATGAGCGCCAAAAATGCAGTTACGAACTGTGCGGCATTTTTTACATTGCTTTCGTCGATGCGCCGTCCGAAGCACTCCACAGAGCGCTTTCCGCGCACGAGCGAGAATACGGAAAGGAAGAGCACGGCGAGCGTATTCGTCTTTACGCCGCCCGCCGTGGAACCGGACGAACCGCCGACGAACATGAGCATGATGGTGAGGAACAGGGTCATCGATTTGATGCTTCCCGCGCCGGCAAGGGGCAGAACGTTGAAACCAGCCGTGCGCGGCGTCACCGCCGTAAAGAAGGAGGAGAAAATCCGTTCCTGCCAAGGCAGGTCGTTTTCCGCCAGAATGATCAGCAGCGTGGGGATGATGACGAGGAGCGCCGTCATGATGAGTACGAGTTTTGTGTGCAGCTCGTATTTGCGGAAATGAAAGCGGTTGCGCTTGATGTCCTGCCAGACGAAAAATCCGAGCCCGCCTATGATGATCAGGAGGGGGATGGTCAGGCAGACGATCGGGTCGCCCGAATAGGAGGTGAGGGAAGAATATTCGCCCGTTTTATCGCCCATCAGGTCGAAACCCGCGTTGCAGAAGGCGGAAACGGCGGTGAAAACAGCCATCCAGATCCCGTCGCCCCAGCCGTAATCGGGTACGAATCGGAAACACAGCACGAACGCGCCGAGCGCTTCGAAGATGAGCGTACCGAGGAGGATGGTCGAGGTGAGTTTGCCCATCCCGGCGATCGTCGGCGCGCTGACCGATTCCTGCATGAATGCGCGCTCTTTGATGCCGATCTTTTTTCCGCCCAGTTTCCAGATGGTGTAGATGACGGTCATAAACCCGATACCGCCGATCTGGATGAGCAGAAGAATGACGATCTGCCCGTAAATCGTCCAGTGTGTGGCAGTGTCCTGGACGATCAGCCCCGTCACGCAGGAAGCGGAAACGGTGGTAAAGAGCGCGTCCATAAAGGCTGCGGAACCTGTGATCTTGGATGAAAAGGGCAGGATCAGCAGGATCGTTCCGATGATGATGACGCATAGATACCCCAGTGCCAACAGGCGCACGGGTGTCAGGCGTATTTTGCGTTGCATAATCTCTCCGAAAAAATATTCTGGAAACGCGCCTTTGCGTTTCCGGCAATAATACCATAGAAATTATACCATATTTGCGCCGTTTTGCAAGCGATTGCGGGGTAGTTTGAAAAATTCGGCATTGTGCCACGATTTCGGGCGTTTTTTTGTACAGGCACAAAAAAACACATCCGCCGCTATAATGGAATAGGCGGAGGAGATGTTATGAAAATTCGGTTTGTGACGGAGGGCGGCATCAACGAGTATTGGGAAGGCGCAAAGCGGCAGGACTGCGACCTGCTCGTATTCGGATTCGAAGGGTTGGGCGAGGTGGACTATCGCCGCGAGCTGGCGGGGGAGACATCCAAACTTGAAGATCTGGCAATTCTGAGCCGCGAAGCGGGCTGCACCGTCGTCGCGGGCTGTGTTACCGATTCGCGCGGGGTGCGCCGTAAGAGCGCAGCCGTCGCCGAAAAGGGAAAAATTCTGGGCGTGGCGGATATGCTGCACGTCACCGACCCGAGCGAATTCAAGGGCGGCGCACACCTGAAGGTGTACGAAACCGCCGCGGGGAAGCTCGGCGTATGCGTGGGGGAAGATCTGTTTTTTCCGTCCGTGTGCGAGTCGTTGGCTCTGTTCGACGCGGACGTCATCGTCAGCGTGTTCGGGGCGGCGGAGGACTTTGTGCCGCAGCTGATGGCGCGGGCGTGCGCCTTTTGCTCGGGCGTGAATGTGTGCATGTGCGCATCGGGCGTCGCCCAGATCGCCTCGCCGGACGGGGAAATGCGCATGCGTGCGGCAAAAAAGGAGGTCGATTTCGAGTTTTCTCCCGCCCGCGAATACCGCCTGACCACCGTGCGCACGCGCGGGCTGGCGAGGAAGGTGAGGGAGGATTACTGAGAAAGGGTTCACAAAATTTGTTTTGAGCAGACAAAACAAATTTTCGTGAGCTTGAGGGGAAACCCGAGCGGCTTTCCCCTTATCGACGCGCTTTTTAAGGGCACACCATATTATGCGCGTCGATTTCACCCCTTCCGTGAGCCGAGGTGTCGGCAAATAGGGGTGCGCTGCGCAAAAGCGCGGTTTTGCTTGCGCGAGTATATTGGGTTCACAAAATTTGTTTTGAGCAGACAAAACAAATTTTCGTGAGGGTCAGGACAACCCCGCGGGGCGCGGCTTTGCCGCTGCCCGTCGGAGTTTTCCTCTGCGCCGCGCTTTTTTAAGGGCACACCATACTATGCGCGGCGCATTCATCTTTCCTGCAAAAGCCTTTCGGCAAATGGAGGGAAAAAGGCAAAAGCGTGGTTTTGCCTTTTTCGAGTGACTATTAAAATAAATATAAAACCGCAGACTCACGGAAAATCGCAGCGGAGCGAGATTTTCGTGAATAAAGGCGGCGGAGCCGAGGCGGAAACGAGCAATGCCCGATAGGGTATTGCGACAAACTTGCCTCGTGCGCAGCCGCTCAAATCGCAGCGCAGCGAGATTTTCGTGAGCAAGGAATTTCAAAAAACTCTTTTCAAATACCCTGCTGCGTGGTATAATGGATTCAATACAGAGATGCGGAGGTCAGTTATGGATACGCGCAACGCCGCGGAGTTTATTGACAGCTACAACAAAATCGACGCGCAGCTTCGCGAAATGTACGGTTTCAAACCCGCGCAGTCGTTTACCGACGTGGTGCGCCGCAGTGCGGAAAAGAACACAGTCGTGCGCAGGTACGAAAACGAGCTTGCCGACTACGCGCGCCTGCGCAACGCCATCGTACACCAAAGCACGGACGGGCGCATCATCGCCGTACCCTGCGACGACGTGGTGGAGAACATCCGCTTCATCGAGCGCCTGCTCTGTTCCCCGCCCACGGTGGGGGAAACGCTGGAGGACAAGCGCATCGTCAGCATCGAGGCGGAACTTTCCCTCCGGCAGGCGGTCATGCTCATGGCGCGCACGGGTTATTCCAACATCCCCGTCTACAGCGGCAAACGCATGATCGGCATCGTCAACAACCGCCGCGTGCTGCGCGAGCTGGGCGACATCCTCGCGCAGGGGCGCAGTGCCGACGCGTGGCTCTCCGAAACGCCCGTGGCGGACATTCTGGCGGAATCCGACCTCTTTGTCTATTATAAATATCTCGGAAAAAAAGATTCGCTGCAGGAGATCGTCGACGCCTTCGAGGAAAACCGCAAGCTGCTCGCCGTGTGCGTGTCCGAAAACGGCAGGGCGGGCGAGCGCATTGTCAATTTCGTCACATCCGCCGACCTTCCGCGCATCAACAAACTGCTGGAAGATTATCAGTAGTGAGGCAATCCTCCGTCTTCCGCCGAAAATTCCGGGCGGGGCGGGTGAAATCGCTTTACAAACGCGGCGATTCCTGTTACAATAACAGCAATATAAATACAGGCGATTACAAAGGACAAGCCCTTTGCGATTCCGCTCCACAGAGAGCCGCGGCAGGTGAAAGGCGGCGGGCAGGGCGCGAACGGGTATCCCCTTTCAGTCCGCCGGGCGAAATTCTGCAGAGTAGCCCCGCGCGCGGTTATTTCCACCGCGTTACCAACAGGGGCGTATGTCAGTATGTTTTGGTGGGCCCTTTTGTTTCCGAAAACGAGAGGGTCTTTGTTTATTTTGTAAGCTATTCCGCAAGGAGAAAACGCATGGATAAAGAGAAGAAAATGTATTCCAAGGTCGATACCTCGATGAATTTCGTCGGTCGCGAGCAGGAAGTCATCGATTTCTGGAACGAGAACCGCGTCTTTGAAGACAGCATCAAAGAGCGCGAGGGAGGGGAGGAGTTCTCCTTCTACGACGGCCCCCCGACGGCGAACGGCAAGCCGCACATCGGGCATATCCTCACGCGCGTCATGAAGGACATCATCCCCCGCTATCAGACGATGAAGGGCAAGCACGTCCTCCGAAAGGCGGGCTGGGATACGCACGGTCTGCCCGTCGAGCTGGAGGTGGAAAAGCTCCTCGGCATGGACGGCAAGCAGGACATCGAAAAGTACGGCATCGAGCCGTTCATCAAAAAGTGCAAGGAAAGCGTCTGGAAATACAAGGGCGAATGGGAGAAAATGTCCGAGCGCGTCGGCTACTGGGCGGACATGGAAAACCCGTACGTCACCTACGACGACAAGTATATCGAGTCGGTCTGGTGGGCGCTCAAAGAAATTTGGAAGAAGGGTCTCCTGTACAAGGGGCATAAGATCGTTCCGTACTGCCCGCGCTGCGGCACCGCGCTCTCCTCGCACGAGGTCGCGCAGGGGTACAAGGACGTCAAAGAGACCTCCGTCTTTGTCCGCTTCAGGCGCAAGGGCTTGGAAAACAGTTATTTCCTCGCGTGGACGACCACGCCGTGGACGCTCCCGTCCAACGTGGCGCTGTGCATGAACGCCGCCGAGGACTACGTCGAAATCGAGGCGGAGGACGGCGCGCACTACGTCTTGGCGCAGGCGCTCGTTCCCTCGCTGTTCGAGGATGGGACGTTTAAAACGCTGTCCGTCAAAAAGGGCAAGGACTACGAATACGCCGAATACGAGCCGCTGTTCCCGTACGCGGAGGGCAGCTACCGCGAAAAGGCGCACTACGTCGTGTGCGACGGGTACGTCACGCTGACGGACGGCACGGGCATCGTACACATCGCGCCCGCCTTCGGCGAAGACGACTACCGCGTCGGGCAGAAATACGGTCTGCCCGTCGTCAACATGGTGGACGAGCGCGGCTGCTTCAAGCCTGCCGTCACCGATTTCGCGGGTACGTTCGTCAAAAAAGCGGACAAGGGCATCATCGCCATGCTCAAAGAGAAGGGGCTGTTGTTCAAGGAACTCATGTACGAACACAGCTATCCGCACTGCTGGCGGTGCGACACGCCGCTCCTGTACTATGCCCGCGAGAGCTGGTTCATCAAGGTCACGGCGGTCAAGGACGAACTCATCAAGGCGAACAATTCCGTCAACTGGATGCCCGAAACGATCAAAACGGGGCGCATGGGCAACTTCCTCGAAAACGTCATCGACTGGGGGCTCTCGCGCGACCGCTACTGGGGTACGCCGCTGCCCGTTTGGGTATGCGAAAAGTGCGGCAAAGTGCACGTCATCGGCAGCAAGGCGGAACTCAAGGAAAAGTGCGGCATTGCGGGCGACATCGAACTGCACCGCCCGTACATCGATGGCTGCACCTTCGAGTGCGAGTGCGGCGGCACGATGAAGCGCACGCCCGAGGTCATCGACTGCTGGTTCGATTCCGGTTCCATGCCCTTCGCGCAGTACCATTACCCGTTTGAAAACAAGGACTTGTTCGACGAAACTTTCCCCGCCGACTTCATCTCCGAGGCGGTCGACCAGACGCGCGGCTGGTTCTATACGCTGCTCGTCATTTCGACGATTTTGTTCGGCAAGGCTCCCTTCAAAAACTGCATCGTTCTGGGTCACGTCAACGACAAAAACGGCGTAAAGATGTCCAAGCACAAGGGCAACGTCGTCGACCCGTGGAGCGTGCTCGACAAGCAGGGCGCCGACGCGGTGCGCTGGTATTTCTACACCGCGAGCGCGCCGTGGATCCCGTCCCGCTTCTATCCCGAGGCGGTGTCGGAGGCGCAGCGCCGCTATATGGGGCCGCTGTGGAACAGCTACGCCTTCTTCGTGCTGTACGCGGACATCGACAAGTACGACCCGAGCAAGTACGATCTGAAAAAGTGCAAACTCACGCTGATGGATAAATTTATCCTCAGCAAGCTCAATACCCTCATTCAGACGGTGGACAAGGGGCTGAACGAGTACGACATTACCGACAGCGCCCGCGCATTGCAGGATTTTGTGGACATTCTCTCCAACTGGTATGTGCGCCGCGGCCGCGAACGGTACTGGGGCAAGGAGATGACGGAGGACAAGGCGGCGGCGTACACCACGCTGTACACCGTTCTCGTCACCCTCGCCAAACTCACCGCGCCGTTCACGCCGTTCATCGCCGAGCAGATGTATCAAAACCTCGTGCCGAACTTCTATAAGGACGCGCCCAGGTCGGTGCATATGTGCGCCTTCCCCGTCTGCGACGAGTCCGCCATCGATCGAGAGCTCGAAAAGGGCATGGATTCGGTGCTGGAAGTGGTCGTTCTGGGTCGTGCCGCGCGCAACGCGGGCAACCTCAAAAACCGCCAGCCGCTCGCGGAGATGGTCGTGGCGACCGAACGCGACCTCGATTTGAACGACGAGCTGAAGGGGGTCATCCTCGACGAGCTGAACATCAAAAAGATGACGGAGGCAAAGGACGCGTCCGCGCTCGTCACCTATAAATTAAAGCCGCAGATGAAGACTCTGGGCCCCAAATACGGAAAACTTTTGAACGGCATCCGCTCCTTCCTCGAAACGTGCAACGGAGCCGAGGTCGTGGCGGCAGTCCGAAACGGCGGCACCTATAAGACGGAGATTTCCGGCGCGGAAGTGGAGCTTTGCGAGGAAGATCTGCTCATCTCCACCGAGAGCGCGGAGGGCTACATCTCCGCGAGCGATAAGGGCATCACCGTCGCGCTGGATACGAAACTCACGCCCGAACTCATCGACGAGGGCATCGAGCGCGAGCTCATCTCCAAATTGCAGACGATGCGCAAGGAGGCGGGTTTCGAGGTCACCGACCGTATCCGCGTGTACTACGCGGCGGAGGGGCAGGCCGCCAAGGTGCTCGAAGGGCACAAGGCCGCCATCGCCAAGGTCGTTCTGGCGGACGGCATTGAGGCTGGCAGCGCCGAGGGCTACACCAAGGAATGGGATTTCGGCGACGAAAAGGCGACCCTTACCGTGATAAAAAACAAGTAACGAATTACTCACATGGAAAATCGCAGGCATCGGCTTGCCGCGGTTTTCGTGAGGTAAAAACAATGCATATCGCAGAAGATTGGAAGGATTATAAGATCATCGCCACGGGCGACGGCTACAAGCTGGAACAGTGGAAGGACGTCGTGCTCCTGCGCCCCGACCCGCAGGTCATCTGGGCGGCGCAGCGCGACCTCTTTGCCTACCCCGGCATCCATGCCGTCTACCGCCGCAGCGACAAGGGCGGCGGCGCGTGGGAATACCGCAAACCGATGCCCGCCGAGTGGGAGGTCTCCTATAAGGAGCTCCGCTTCAAGGTCAAGCCGATGGGCTTCAAGCACACGGGGCTGTTCCCCGAACAGGCGGCGAACTGGGAGGTCATGTCCTCGCTCATCAAAAACGCGGGGCGCAAGATCAGGGTTTTGAACCTCTTCGCCTATACGGGCGGGGCGACGGTCGCCTGCGCCAAGGCGGGCGCGGAGGTCACCCACGTCGACGCGGCGAAGGGCATGGTCGAGCGCGCGGGCGAAAACGCGCGCCTCTCGGGCATCCACAGCGGCATCCGCTACATCATCGACGACTGCAAAAAGTTCGTTCAGCGGGAGATCCGGCGGGGGAACAAGTACGACGCGGTCATCATGGATCCGCCCTCCTACGGCCGCGGCCCGGGCGGGGAAATGTGGAAGATCGAGGAGAGCCTCTTTCCCTTCGTGCAGCTGTGCGAGCAGGTGCTTTCGGACGAGCCGCTCTTTTTCCTCATCAACAGCTATACGACGGGTCTGCAGCCCGCCGTCCTATACAATATATTAAAACTGTGCCTGCGGGGGCGGCAGGGGAGCATCGACGCATACGAAGTCGGGCTGCCCACCGAGGAGGGGATCCCCCTTCCCTGCGGCGCGGGAGGGATTTATATTCATGGATGAACTCACCATTTTGCATGAGGACAACCACGTCATCGTCGTTTTAAAGCCGCAGGGCGTTCCGACCTGCGGGGACGAGAGCGGAGACGACAGCCTGCTCGAGCAGGTGCGCCGCTACATCAAGGAGACGTACAACAAACCGGGCAATGTATACGTCGGGCTGGTTCATCGACTGGACAGACCGACGGGCGGTGTAATGGTGTTCGCCAAGACGAGCAAGGCGGCGGAGCGGCTCTGCGAACAGATGCGCAGCGGCGACTTTGAGAAGCGTTACCTTGCCGTTCTGGCGGGCGTACCCGGGGAGCCGCAGGCAAAGCTCGTCAACTATCTCAAAAAGAACGCCGTCAACAACATGGTCTACGTCTGCCCGCCCACGACCGACGGCGCGAAGATGGCGTCGCTGGAATACTTCGTCAGAGAGGAGAAAGGGGGGTGTGCGCTCGCCGAAATCAAGCTGCATACCGGCAGATCGCACCAGATCCGCGTGCAGATGGCGAACATCGGTACGCCCGTCTACGGCGATATGCGCTACGGCGGCGAAAACGCGAAAAAGGGCAACCTTGCGCTGTGGGCGTATTCGCTCGCCTTTACCCATCCCGTCACCAAGGAGCGGCTGCGCTTTGTGGCGGGGCCGCCCGAAGACGGATCGCCGTGGAAGCATTTCGACCTCTCAAAAATTTACGATTTGTGATTGAATTGTAAAATTCGGGGCAAAGTGCGCGGAAAAAGTTAAAATTTTGGCGAAAGGGAAAAAATGCGATTGACAAAAGTCCGCATATAATGTAAAATATTCAAGTACATGTATTTTTCGGGGTGGAGTGCGCCTGCGGGCGTCGTTTGCCCCGTTACACTAATTTGCGATTTGGGAGCAAAGGAATGAAGAGGCATTTGATTCGAACTTTGTCATTGGCGGCTGTATTTGCGTTGCTGATGACGGCGATGAGCGCGGTATTTATGTTCGCGTCGGCAAAAGATGTCGATAATACGCTGATATTCAATTCGTCGAACGCGGAAAACATTACAGAGTATTCGGACGCGCAGACAAGCTATCTCGCTTATCGGCTGAGCAGCGACAGCAAAAGCGTGACCTTCCGCCGCAACCTTGCGCTGCGGTGGTTCTCTCCTTCCGAAGGGGATGCGCTCGTCAGCGAAAAAAATTATTTCAGCCTCACGCTCGGATTCGTGAATTCGAATTTCGGTTCGTTTACCGTCGCCATGGAGTCTTCGCAGTTCTCCATGAGCAAAGATGAAAAAACGACCAACGAAGTCGTTTTTACCAAACAGGATGACGGTTCGCTGGCTGTTTCCGTAAACGGAACGGAGAGCGGGGTTTCCGTCGCCGCCGCCGATATGGGCAAAATCGAAATCGCTTTTTCCGAAGACGACGGCTGCGGTAACTTCACCCTCACCGTCAACGAGGAAGTTGCCGGCGCGTTTACCAACATCGGCAGGTACTATTCCCGCTATGCCTCCGCTTCGGCGACAACGCCGCTCACGCCGCTCACGTTCAAGGCTGAGGGCGTAACGGGGGACGGAGCAGATTTCAACGTGCAGGAACTGAACGGGCAGAGCCTCGCGATCAACGAGAGCGGCGACGTTCAGGATAATACTCCTCCCGCTTTGGTCGTCAATAACGACATACGTCAGTTCTTCTTCGGTACGAAAATTTCGCTGGACACGCTCGCCATCGACGTGTGCAATACTTCCGGCATCACGACGGACGAATATTATTACTATCCCGGTCTCAACGCGGAGACCGATCCGGATGACGAAAACGCCACGCTCACCATCGGCGAGGGCGATGCGGCGCGCGTATATGCCGCACTCGATTCGGATACTTTGTTCTTCCCCGAAACGTTCGGCACGAACGAGCCGCAGATCAGCATCGCTTACAGCGTTACCGACGGCGACAATTCCGCCAATTATCTCATCGACTGGTCTGCACAGGTGAACGGAAACGGGTTTATCGATGTTCTCGATGCAAACGAGGTCGACGAAACGCCTGCTACGACTTTCATCACCTATACGAAGGACGACAGCGGCAATATAACGCTCGATGCTCCTTTAAAGGGCGATGACGATTACGATACCTGGTATGAGCAGAATATCAAACCGTATCAGGATAAAGTGACTGCCGCCGCGTATAAGGACGGCGACGTTGATGCCGGCGAAAGCATTCAGGTCGGCGAGGGCGCGTACTACTATATTCCCGCTTTTAAAGAATATGTGCAGGACAGCACCTGCGGCTATACCGACATGGAGTTCACCGTCTATTACAGGACGGATTCCTCTTCTTCGGTGCAGACGGTGAGCGGTTCGTACGACGAACTCCGCATCGAACTGACCGCCGAAGGGCGCTATCAGTTCCGCATCGTACCCACCAACAGCGCCGGCAATGCGATGGTCGGTATATTTGCTTCCGGGCCGGACGACGCAGTCCGTTACAGTGAAGACGACATCACTACCGACAATGTTTTCGAGGCTGCGAACCTGGTGACATTCGAGTTTACGGTGCAGTATACGGGGCCTTCCATCGAGAAGCCTGAAGACGACAACGATACCGGTTACGTTGACGCAACGTACACCGTCGAAGATTTCGAGATCGTCGGCATCAGCGGCAGCTACACCGAGCATTACCGCCTGTATTATTTTGAAGCGAAAGACCCGACCCGCGGGCTTACGCCTTCGCAGCTGCGCACGGCGGATGAAAACGGCACCATCAGCGAACTCGGCGAATGGAAACTGATCAATAAATACGACGATACGCTCGACGAAGACGACGAGAACAACGATAACGACTATTCGTGGAATCCCGATTCTTCGCTCAGCTTTGTACCGCAGGAGCGCGGGTTCTACAAGGTAGAGCTGATCGTTACGTCGGATAATCTCGGGGCAAAAACGGAAGCGAAGTATATCGAAATCGCCGCCGATGCAGATGTTATCCGCGGTGAAACGTATTGGTTGGAAAACAACATCTGGTCGCTTGTCTTCCTCGGGATCGGCGTACTGTGCCTGATCGGCATTGTTGTCATTCTTCTGATCAAGCCGAAGGATAAAGCCGCGGCGAACGCGGAGAGCGCACGCAAAGCGGAGCTGAAAGAAAAGCGCGACAAGCGGAAATAATCCGCTGCGTTCTGATTTGAACGACGACCGCCCTGTTCAAGGGCGGTCTTTTTTGTATTCAAAAGAGAAAATCCGTCGGTTATGCCGGTGAATATTCATTCGCCTTTTTTGCGCTTGACAAACCGCGGCGGCTATGGTATCCTCTTATACGGGGAGGGATAAAAAATGACGATCCATCACGATAAAATGGCATACGGCAGGTTTGCGCCCTTGCGGGAGGATTTTTCGGAGGAGCGGCTGGAAGCTATGGCGAAGCTGCTTTCGGAGGACGCCGCGGAAAAGACGGATGGAACCGAATCCGAAAAGGACGAAACGGATAAAACAGCGAAGAAAAACCGAGCATAAAAACGGCGGGGCGCCTATAGGGGGCGCCCCGCCGCGCGTATATCCATATACGATTCGTTCTGCAAATTGTATCGCTGTGCCTTTTGTCTGCGCGCCGCAGAGCGTTGTTTATCGGCGCGCCGTGCTGTTTCCGCCGGCAAACGCTAGTTTATTGCGGCACGCCGTGCTGTTTTTGCCGTAAGTGCTGATTTCGCCGTAAACCGGCGCTTTGCCGCGCCTTTCCGTGAGCGCTTGTTTGGCAGACTTTGTATTCGCCGCGCCTTGTCGCGAGCCGTATTTTGCGCGCTTCATTGTTCCTCGGTCTGCGCCTGCAGCCTCTCGTCGGGGAAGAGCTTTCTGATCATCTGATTGACGAACTGCACGGGGATGAGCCGGATCTTATCCTCGAATTTTTTTACGCTCTTAAAATTTTTGGCGGGGAATACCACCCGCTTGAATCCCATCTTCACGCACTCGTTCACCCGCTTTTCGGCGAAGGTCACGCCGCGCACCTCGCCCGTCAGACCCACTTCGCCGAATACGGCGGTGTCCTTGTCGATGGGCGCGTTTTTATATCCGCTCGCGAGAGCCGCGCACACGGCGAGGTCGACGGCTGGCTCGTTCAGCCGGATGCCGCCCATCGCGTTGAGGTACACGTCCTGGTTGAAAAAGGGCAGCCCGCACCGCTTTTCGAGTACGGCGATGAGTAAAACCAATTTGTTGTAGTCGACACCCAGCGGCATTCTGCGCGGCAGGCCGTAGGCGGTCTTTGCCATCAGCGTCTGAATTTCCACCATCATACAGCGGTTGCCCGTCTCGGAGGGGGTTACGCAGCTTCCCGCCGCCTCCCCGCGCGTTTCGGAGAGGAAGATCCCCGAATAGTCGGAAACGCCGTAGATGCCTTCGCCCGTCATCTCGAACACGCCCACCTCCTGCACCGAGCCGAAGCGGTTCTTGTACGCGCGCAGGATCTTGAAGTTTTCCTCCCGCTCGCCCTCGAAGTAAAGTACCGTGTCCATGATGTGTTCGAGAACTTTCGGCCCCGCGAGCGCGCCCTCCTTGGTCACATGCCCGACGATGAAGAAGGTGATGCCCCGCCCCTTGGCGATGCGCTGCAGCTTGCCCGCGCATTCGCGCACCTGCCCGACGGAGCCTGCCGCCGAGGAAAGCTCGCTCGTGTACACCGCCTGAATGGAGTCGATGACCACGAACTTTTCGTCCGCAATCGCCTCCTCGATGTCTTCCAGGCAGGTTTCGTTCAGGAGGAGCAGGTTGGAGGAGTCGAGCTTCAAGCGGGAACAGCGCATCTTCACCTGCGAGCAGCTCTCCTCCGCGGAGACGTATAAAACTTTCTGCGTGCGCGAGAGGTGGGCGGAGACCTCCGTTAAAAGGGTGCTCTTGCCGATGCCGGGGTCGCCGCCGATGAGCACGAGCGAGCCGGGCACGATGCCCCCGCCCAGCACGTTGTCCAGCTCCGCGATGCCCGAGGATACCCGCTCGAACTTTTCCTCGCGCACCTCATTCAGAGGAACGGGGCGGGCGGAGAGTGCGGAGCGCTCGCGCTTGGGTTCCTTTTTGGCGGCAGGAATCTCCGCAATTTCCTCGACCAAAGTCCCGAATTTTCCGCATTGCGGGCATTTGCCCAGCCACTGCGGGGTTTGCGCTCCGCATTCGGAGCATACATATACCGATTTCGATTTTGCCATAATCTTGAACCTAACTATGTGGTTTATTTTTTGTGTTTTTTTGCAATAGTCAATGTTTTATCAAGGGAAGGAGGCAGCACTTCTTCCTGCATGCCGACGAGCAGGGGCTCAATATCTGTGAGCAGTGAAGCCTCAGTTTCATATGGAATTGAAGAGCCTGTATGGAATTCCCATTTACCGTAGCCAAAGTATTCGAATTCTTCCGGGCTAAACAAATGAAGATCTTCAACTAGATAAGTATATCTGCCATCAACTTGAGTACATATTACAATGCGCTTTGTACCTTCTTGATTGAAATAGACCCGCATGGCTTCGGATGGAAGACCGTTCCAACGCAACAAGTCAATGCACTGCTGGGTTGAAAGATTATATCGTATATGCGGACGCCAATCGAAAGAATAAATGATCAAAAAAATTCCCAGGGTAAAAATGGGTATAATAATACTGCCCGCATATTCCGGAATTTTTTTGGATAAACATCCGACCACTAAAAAAGCCGTACAAGTAATGCATAATACACAACCTACGATCAGTTTAGCAGGGGAATCTAATTTTCGCATTTCATTCTCCACATCCGTTCACAGCTCGGTCATTCCGTCGAGCAGGGGAGCGATGTCCTTTAACAGTCTTTCCTCGCTGTCGTACAGGCTGACAGACCCATTCGCTGCATCCCAAGAGGCATATGCTGCAAAAATATCAATTTCTTCCTCGTCCGATTCGATGTATAGTTTTTCATAAATGTAAGAATAGCAGCCGTCGTCGCGCAAAAATACCGTCACGCGGCGGATGCCGTCCTCACTAAAAAATACCCGCCCGTTTTCAGGCAGATCCTTTCTGCGGTAGAGAAATATGACCGCCTCTCGCGGAATTGTTGGCAATGGAGGAACAACGAATTCCTCGTTGCGCGGGCTCCACAGATTTAAAGATAATAGCAATAACAGCAGTCCAACGCCTCCCATAATGCTCCCGCATACCAAAAAATCGTCCGATAAAATTCCGCCGAGATGGAGGAAGGTAAAAAGCAAACCGCAAATTATTGCGGCAAGACTGACGATGGCGAGAACTAAAAATAAAACAGATAACTTTTTGCGCGGTTTTTGCTGCGGTGGCGCGCCGTGCATTACGGGCACAAAGCCGAACAAATTTTCCGTCCGAGCGGCGATGTCGGCGAGTACGCTCTCCTCGCTGTCGTAAAAGCTGCGATCGCCTTCCGTTCCCCGCCACCAATATTCCTGCTCATATTCGTCGAAGGTCAGCGCCTGGTCGGTGTACGAATACGTTCCGTCCTTGCGGCGGTAAACGAGGATGCGCCTCTCCCTGTCCTCGCTGAAAAAGGCGCGCACGATGTCCGCACCTTCGGGCATGCTGCGCCATAAAAGTGCATCGGAATATTTGTATTGCTGCATAGGGTTTCCTCCGTGAAGTCAAACCGTCTTTATCAGCACCGTTGCAACCACCGTGATGCCTTCGCCGCGGCCGAGGTAGCCGAGGCCCTCGTTCGTTCCCGCCGAAATCCCTACGGCGCGCTCCGAAATCTGTAATACGTCTGCAATATTTTGTTTCATTTTTTGGATATGGGGCGCGAGTTTCGGCGCTTCCGCAACGATCGCCGCCGAAATATTGCCTACGGCAAATCCGTGTACCTCCAGTATGCCGCGCACCTTGGCAAGCAATGCAAGGCTGTCCGCGCCCTTGTACTGCGGGTCGGTATCGGGGAAATGGTGCCCGATGTCGGCAAGGCCCGCCGCAGAGAGGAGTGCGTCCATCACCGCGTGGCACAGCACGTCGCCGTCGCTGTGGGCATGCAACCCGGTCGGCGCATCGATCCTTACGCCGCCGAGTACAATGTATTTCCGCTCTGCGCCGAAGGCGTGCGTATCGACGCCGATGCCCGTGCGCGTTTCATTCATCGCAAAATCCTCCCGAAAGGTCAGTTTAATGTTCCGCTTTTCCCCCGTGAACAAAAAGGGCGGCGCAACGTATTTCGCGTATACGCCCGAATCGTCGGTAAAGCTGTCGGCGGGCGTTATTTTGCGGTATGCCGCCAACAGCTCGCCAAATCCGAAGCTCTGCGGCGTCTGCAAGGTGAACGCCGTTTCGCGGTCGTAACTCCCTGTAATTATGTCGTTCTGCGCGTGTACGAGGGTGTCGGTGCAGGGCAGGGCGCACACGGCGCTCCCGTGCGCGCGTACCGTTTTGACGCAGTCGTCGATGATTTTTTGCGACACGAAGGGGCGTGCCGCGTCGTGGATAAGCACATAGTCGGGCGGGCAGGGGAGTGCGGCGAGAACTTCCAAAGCGTTTTTCACCGATTCGGTGCGCGTAATGCCGCCGTCGGCATAGAGTACCTTTGCAAAGCCGCAAAGTTCGCGCCCGATCTCCGCGCGCTCGTTTTTGTTTGCGCACACGGCGATGCCCGCGATGTTTTCGTTCTGTGCAAAGGCGGAAACGGTGCGCCAAAGCACGGAAGCGCCGCCCATCTTCTGCAGTATTTTATTTTTGTCGAACCCCGCGCGCGAGCCTGCGCCCGCCGCGGGGATCACGGCGTAGATGTTCATATCCTTTCCTTTTCCGGGCGGGCGCTGTACCCGTCGGGATTTTGAATTTCTATAAATCGCATTCGAGCTGGCGGTCGAACGGCTCCCGTTCGGCGTGTTCCGCATGGATTTCCCTTGCGTCCGTGCAGCCCATAGCCGCATAAAATGCCTGGCTCTCCACGGCGGAGTGGGAGGAGATGTACAGCTTTTTTGCGCCCTGTTCTTTTGCCCAGCTTTTGGCGAGCGAAAACAGCTCCCTTCCGATGCCGCGCCCGCGCATCTCCGCGGAAACATGGATGGAGGTCAGATCGCGGTAGCCGCCGTCTTTCCCGAGCGGAGCCGATTCGACGGAGGCAAAACCCTTTAAAACGCCGCCGACGAACGCGCCGAACACGACTCCGCCCAGTTGTACGGTGCGGCGCAGGCACTGTGCTAAAAATTTATAATCTTCGGCATTCCAGTCGTCGATAAAGGGCGCTTCCGTCTCGACCCATTGCCCGCCGACGCTGCGCAGGCATTTTTTGACTTCCTGCCGCCGCGTAAAGGAAGAAAACAGGGAAATATCGATCTCGCTTTCCGCGAGCGGACGGATTTCGGCGATGGCTCCGTCGGGGCGAACCTCTGCGGCAGAAGGGGATGCTGCGGGGCATATATCGGTGTGTGGCTCGGTTGTCCGCAGTTCGGGCGCGCGCGGCTTCGTGGGGCGGCTATTCTCCGATGATCTCATAGAGTGAGGAACTCTCCTTCGAAAATTTATTACAAGCATCTCAATTTTAATCAATAGTTTGCAAGAGCAAAAATCGCACTTTTTGCTTTTGCCCTCAATTTGCCGATACCTCGGCTTACGGAAGGGGTGAAGTTGCGCGATTTTATAATATGCGTGCCCTTAAATAAAAGCGCGCCGCCTGCCCTCCGTTGCCTTGTTGCGACGTGCAACGAGGGGAAAGCCGTTCGGGTTTCCCCTTACTTCACGGCTATTTCTTTCAACAGCTTGAAAGAAATAGCGTGAGGTTATATGATCTCATAGAGTGAGGTAGCCTCCTCCTTTTTTACCGTTTCTTTGAGCGCGAGCACGCGGAATTTCAAGGAGCCGTTCGCGAATTTCAGTTCCACCTCGTCCCCGACCTTCAAGGAATAGGCGGGCTTCACGTCTCTGCCGTTTACGCTCACCTTGCCCGCCTTGCACGCCTCGCCGGCGACTGTGCGGCGCTTTAAGATGCGCGAAACCTTCAAAAATTTATCGATCCTCATAGTATCACCTCGCAATGCCCGCGCTGCGGGCGGGCAAAAAAATCGCGCGGCGTGTTTGGAGCGTGCCGCGCCGTATTTCCGCTGTTTTTGACGAAAAGAAAAAATTTTGCGCGAATTTCGCAAAATTATTTTCCGTCGGAATAAAAAGCGTTTGACTTTTTTGTGGAAATTTTATATAATATCAAACTGTATCATTATGGAGTATAATGTGGTTTTTGCCCTTTTCAGCCTATTCGGGCGGGGCAAAAGAGCGGTGCGCGGCTTCTTCTTTTATAATATTGTTTATAAAGGGGGAAGAAAAACCGTTCGCCTCATACCGCTGCCACCATTATACAGCAAAAATCCAAAGTTGTAAAGAGGCGGAGGATAAATGAGCGAAAAAATTTTTTTTTCGCGTCTGCCGGAGCTGCCGCGGTTTTTCGCTGACCATGGAAACGAAAAATTTTTCAGGAGCGTGTGTTCAATGAATTTACCCATCCAAAAGTACGGCAAAACGGAACGACGGAAATTCGGTAAGATCAACGAGGTCATCGACATCCCCGACCTGGTCGAGATCCAGAAGGATTCCTATCGTACGTTTATCGAGGAGGGGATCGGCGAGGTGTTCGAGGATTTTTCTCCCATCACCGACTATTCCGACCACTTCGAGCTGTATTTCCTCGACCATGAATTCGGCACCAAACCCAAGTACGACGAAAAGGAATGCCGCAACCGCGACGCTACCTACGCCCTGCCCCTGCGCGTGAAAGTCCGCCTCGTCAACAAGGTCAAAGAGGAAGTCATCGACCAGGAAGTGTTCATGGGCGATTTCCCTCTGATGACGGATAACGGCTCCTTCATCATCAACGGCGCCGAGCGCGTCATCGTCTCCCAGCTCGTCCGTTCCCCCGGCGCGTACAACGAGTCGGAAAAGGACAAGTCGGGCCGCGAAATGTATAAGACCACCGTCATTCCCAACCGCGGCGCCTGGCTCGAATTCGAGCAGGACAGCCAGGGCGTGATGTGGGTACACGTCGACAGGAAGCGCAAGATCTGCGCGACCGTCCTTCTGCGCGCCCTCGGCTTCGGCTCCGACGCCGCCATCCGCGATATCTTCGGCGACGACGAGCGCATGATCAACGCGACCATCGAAAAGGATACCGCCAAGAGCGAGCAGGACGGCTTGATCGAACTGTACCGCCGCCTGCGCCCGGGCGAAGTGCCGACGGACGATTCCGTGCGCCAGCACCTGCACAACCTCTTCTTCGACCCCCGCCGCTACGACGTGGTTAAGGTCGGCCGCTATAAGTTCAACAAAAAGCTGAACATCGCCTACCGTCTGCCCGGCTGCATCGCCGCCGACGACATCGTAAACCCCGAAACGGGCGAGCTGATCGTGTCCAAGGAGGAGAAGATCTCCGAGGCGAAGGCGAAGGAGATCCAGAACGCGGGCATCAACGTCGTCGAGGTCATCGTTTCCGACGAAAAGGCGGGCCGCATCCGCCACCGCATCATCGGCAACAACACGGTGGATTTTGCTGCCGTTTCCGACAAGAACCCGAAGAGCTTCGGGCTTCTGCCGACCATCTATTACCCGAACTTCGTATTCTCCAAGGAGATCGCCGCCGCCTGCGACAATGCGGACGTCGAAACGGTCGCCAACCATTACCTCGATAAGATCAACGAGGTGTATTTCACCGTGGAAGTCGCCCCCGCCGACGACGAAAAGGCGGAGGAGCGCAAGAACCGCGAAAAGCGCAGGGAAAACCGCATCAAGTTCGTCGCGGCGTGCAAACTCTTCCACGAAATTTTGAATCGCCCCGAAGTGAGCATCTCCGCGGACGAAAAGAAGATCATCCGCCCGCTCGTCGAAAAGCTCAATCACCGCCACATCACGGTAGACGACGTCATCGCCGCCGTTTCGACCAACCTCGATCTGCGCTTCGGCATCGGCACCATCGACAATATCGACCACCTGGGCAACCGCCGCGTGCGCAGCGTAGGGGAACTGCTGCAGAACCAGCTGCGCGTGGGTATCGCCCGCCTCGAGCGCCTCATCAAGGAGCGTATGGCTACGCAGGATCCGAACGAGGTCACCCCTTCGGGTCTGATCAACGTGCGCCCCGTTTCGGCGGTCATCCGCGAATTCTTCGGCTCCTCGCAGCTGTCGCAGTTCATGGATCAGACAAACCCGATCGCGGAACTCACGCACAAGCGCAAACTGTCCGCGCTTGGTCCCGGAGGCCTCAACCGCGACCGCGCCACCTTCGACGTCCGCGACGTACACCACAGCCATTACGGCCGTATGTGCCCGATCGAGACGCCGGAAGGTCAGAACATCGGCCTTATCTCGTCTCTTGCGACCTTCGCGAAGGTCAACGAGTACGGCTTCATCATGAGCCCGTACCGCCGCGTGTTCAAGGGCGATTTCGACGAGCACGGCCATCCGCACACCATCCGCGTCACCGACGAGGTCGATTACCTCACCGCGGACGAGGAGGATAAATACATCGTCGCGCAGGCGAACGAACCGCTCAACGAGGACGGAACGTTCGTCAACGAGCGCGTTTCCTGCCGCCGCCAGGCGGAGATCACGCAGCTGCCCAAAGAGATGATGGACTACATGGACGTTTCGCCCAAGCAGCTCGTTTCCGTCGCGACCGCGCTCATCCCGTTCCTGGAAAACGACGATACCAACCGCGCCCTCATGGGCTCGAACATGCAGCGCCAGGCGGTTCCGCTTCTGAAAACGGAGAGCCCCATCGTCGCAACGGGCATCGAGGCGGCGATCGCGCGCGACTCGGGCGTCATGGTGCGCGCCAAGGCCGCGGGCGTCGCGGTCGGCGTTTCCAGCGACCTCATCCGCATCCGCCGCGACAACGGAACGGTGGACGAATATAAACTGAAAAAGTTCGAGCGCTCCAACCAGGGCACCTGCCTCAACCAGCGCCCCATCATCAACACGGGCGACAGGGTGGAGGAGAACGAGATCATCGCCGACGGCCCTTCGACCAACAACGGCGAGCTCGCGCTCGGCAAAAACATCCTCATCGGCTTCATGGAGTGGGAGGGCTACAACTACGAGGACGCGATCCTCATCTCCGAAAAGCTCGTCCGCGAGGACGTGTTCACCTCCGTACACATCGAAGAGCATGAAACGGAGGCGCGCGACACCAAGCTCGGCGAGGAAGAGATCACGCGCGACATCCCGAACGTCGGCGACGACGCGCTCAAAGACCTCGATGAAGACGGCATCATCCGCGTCGGCGCGGAAGTGAACAGCGGCGACATCCTCGTCGGCAAAGTCACCCCGAAGGGCGAAACGGAGCTCACGCCCGAAGAGCGGCTGCTCCGCGCCATCTTCGGCGAAAAGGCGCGCGAAGTGCGCGATACCTCCCTGCGCGTTCCGCACGGCGAGGGCGGCATCGTCGTCGATGTCAAGATATTCACGAGAGAAAACAAGGACGAACTGTCCCCCGGCGTGAACAAGCTGGTGCGCGTGTACATCGCGCAGAAGCGCAAAATTTCCGTCGGCGATAAGATGGCGGGCCGCCACGGCAACAAGGGCGTCATCTCGCGCATTTTGCCCGAGAGCGACATGCCCTTCATGGCGGACGGCACCCCGATGCAGATCGTGCTGAACCCCTTGGGCGTTCCTTCCCGAATGAACATCGGGCAGGTGTTGGAAGTACACCTCGGGCACGTCTGCAAGCAGCTGGGCTGGAAGATCGCGACCCCCGTATTCGACGGCGCGACGGAGAAGGACATCCGCGAACTGTTCGCGGAGAACAACATCGTCAACCCGGAAGGGGAAGTCGACGGCAAGATTCAGCTGTACGACGGCCGCACGGGCGAACCGTTCGAAAACCGCACCACGGTCGGGCAGATGTACATGATCAAGCTCATCCACCTGGTCGACGACAAGATCCACGCCCGTTCCATCGGCCCGTACTCCCTCGTCACGCAGCAGCCGCTCGGCGGTAAGGCGCAGTTCGGCGGTCAGCGTTTCGGTGAGATGGAGGTTTGGGCGCTCGAAGGATTCGGCGCCGCCAATATCCTGCAGGAGATCCTGACCATCAAGTCGGATGACGTGATGGGTCGTGCCAAGGCTTACGAGGCCATCGTCAAAGGCGACAACCTGCCCAAGCCGGGTATTCCCGAGGCAATGAACGTGTTGCTGCACGAGTTGCGCGGTCTGGCCCTTTCGGTCAAGCTGGAGTAAGGGAAGGTAGGTAGTAGTATATAGAGGATAAGAAAAAAGCATTGCATTATGTCATTCAATAAAGACAATAAAGTGAATAACGGTTACAGCTCCATTTCGATCGGACTGGCTTCGCCGGAAGAGATTCTGGCGCAGTCGAGCGGCGAGGTGCTGAAGCCCGAAACCATTAACTATCGTACCTACAAGCCTGAACGCGACGGTCTTTTCTGCGAGCGTATCTTCGGTCCCGTGAAAGACTACGAGTGCCATTGCGGCAAGTACAAGCGTATCCGTTACAAGGGCATCGTCTGCGACCGTTGCGGCGTGGAGGTGACCGAGAAAAAGGTGCGCCGCGAGCGCATGGGCCACATTTCGCTGGTGGTGCCGGTGGTGCATATCTGGTATTTCCGCTCCCTGCCCTCGAAGATCGGCTATCTGCTGGGTATCCCTTCCAAGAAGCTGGAGGCGATCATCTATTACGAGCGCTATGTGGTAATCAACGCCGGTGCTGCCGCCGAGCAGGGTGTGGAACGGTTGCAGACCCTTTCGGAGAAAGAGTATCTGGACATCGTGGGCGCGCTGCCGAAGGGCAACCAGTCGCTCGATGACAGCGATCCCAACAAGTTCGTGGCCCAGATGGGTGCCGAGGCGATCTATACGTTGCTTCAGCAGGTCGATCTGGATTCCATGTCCTATGCCCTGCGTCACAAGGCTTCGACGGAAACCTCGCAGCAGCGCAAGAGCGAGGCGCTCAAATGCCTGAATGTGATCGAGATGTTCCGTGCTTCGGAAGGCCGGAACAAACCCGAGTGGATGGTGCTGAAGGTGCTGCCGGTGATTCCTCCCGAGCTGCGCCCGCTGGTGCCGCTGGACGGCGGACGTTTCGCTACGTCGGATCTGAACGACCTCTACCGTCGCGTCGTCAACCGCAAC
>ERZ1106952.253-NODE-253-length-31108-cov-21.539207_pt1 | contig 31108 bp, 25 predicted proteins | sample MGYA00403677_ERZ1106952 | MGnify/ENA primary metagenome ERZ1106952 (study PRJEB35170, sample SAMEA104062415) | human gut metagenome | biome: human gut; feature: human-associated habitat; material: faeces | place: Denmark | collected 2012-05-14 ...
TATTCAGTTGTACCGGCCCCTTTTTAGGTGCATGCGGGTATTATACAACCTTTTTCCTAAAAAGTCAAACATATATTCACATATTTTAGGAAAAATTAAGAATATTTTTCGGAGTTATCCACAATACCGAAGGGAACGGGGCGGAACAACAAATAAAACATGCCGCAGCTTTACAACGAAAGCCCGCCCGCCGCGAGGAAAAAGGCGATCCGCAAGCGGGTCAGCGCGGACGCCTTTTCGCGGCGGGCATTTCTGTCGCTGCGTGTTTTTTTGTTCCGCCCGTTTGAGAACGGCGGCTTTATTGTGCGTTTGAGCGGTTGCGTTTCGGTTATTTTTAGGCGTGAGCTTGTCTGCGGCGGCGCGTAGCGCCGCCGCACTCGTCTATGACAAGCTCACGCCTAACTGCCAACAGGTTATTCTATGGTTTTTGTAAATAAGAAAAATTAAGTCTCTCCGTCATTGGAGAGAACCGATATATGCCTGGTATTTTGATCTGATCTGTCTTTTTCTGTAGCAGATACTTCCGCGCCCGATTCCGAGTTCTGCGATGATTTCGGATCGCACTAAACCTCTTAAAACACAATCAAGTACGGCAAGCTCCATTTCATTCAGATGCATAGCTTTCAAGATAGCATCTGCTTTTGTATAATCCGTCTGTTCTTTCTCAAAACAATTTACGGGATCCATAGGGAGTGCCTTATAACTCGTAAAATCGATATAAGAGGTTTTCTCCATCTTTCTGCGATAACGCATAAGCTGTCCGTCTACTTCTCTATAGCAGGCAAGTTTGATCGTAATCTCTTTTCCTTTACTATCTTTGCCGTAAATATCGGATACCTTTCTGCCGATGAACTGATACAGAAAGCAGATTGCTGTCTGCGCTACGTCATAGCCATCCGATACGATATAATTGACCTCACCCATATGGTGTAAGTCTTTAATTAAACCGATATAATATTTATCCGCGATTTTCCAATCGTACTTCTTTAAGGTGCGAAGAGTCTGCAATGCTATCATTTCGCCCATAAGTTTTACGTTCTCGTTTGAGATAGGCTCATCAAACAAATCACCTTCGTTGCAATACCTTCCGTTTGAGAACTTTGTTACCAACATTTCCATCTTTTCTACCTCTGAATTTGTATTTGCCTTTTTCGGGCAAAAGGCAAAGGTGCATAGGACGGTGGAAATTCTGAACTCTGAAAGGCTGTATGCGGAAGTCAACGGGACAAAGCCAAAATCGTTGCATATAGGTCTGGAATTGCCTCATAGACAGCAAAAGAGCCGAGCAAGGAAACAGTCCTTACTCGGCTCTCAAATTCGTTCATATAGGTGTTTTAAGCAACGATTTTGCGGCCGTTGACTTGCGCGAGGAACTATGCTACCATAGCCGCCCCGAAAAAGCAAATTCAAGAGGTTTTAAATTAAAAATGAATGACTTTTAGACATCAATGACACCCATTGATTCAGCGCAGATATGATCTCCCTTGTCGTCATTGGACGATACCCCCCTGTCGCGTTACATATCGTAATTAATGAAAAAAAGCATTTGTGCAAAGATTTGCAATCAAATGCACCTTGGGGAACGAAGGCAAGATAAAAAATTAATAGTTACTGATTGACGACTGTAAGAATTTCAGACAGTTTCTCCAACCGATAATCCGCATCCGCAGAATTTGCATCACCGATACCAGCGCTGCAAAAGCCTCCCGCTTTTGCCGCTTCAATGCCTGACGCGGCATCTTCAACCACTAAACATTCATTTGGGAAAAGGCATAAATATTCCGCAGCCTTTAAAAATACTTCCGGATCGGGTTTACTTTTTGAAATATTATTTCCATCGGAAACCGCGTCAAATAAACGAAGTAACCCCACTTGTTCCAAAATAAATCTGGCATTTTTGCTGGAAGAGCCGACGGCCAATTTCAAATTCATCTTCCGCAAATTTTCCAAAAGCGCAAATGTTTCGACAGAAACATCTTTTTCTGTTAGCTGAGATAAATAATTTCTATAAAGGGTATTTTTTTCCTCCGCTAAAATTTGTTTTTCGGTTTCTGAAAACTTTTCTCCTATGCCGTTCAGAATAATTTCCAAGCTTTCCATCCGGCTTACACCGCGCAATTTATCGTTGATTTTTCTATCGAACGGAACCCCGATTTTATCGGCAATTTGCTTCCACGCCCGGTAATGTAGTTCGTCGGTATGGATCAACACACCGTCCAAATCAAAAATAACACCTTTAATTTTCATATTAACCTCATTTCGAAAAGTATTTACGAATAAAATAAACCGGCGTACAACTCCAAGCATGGCAATAGCTGTTTACCGCCTTACCACCGTAAGGCGTTTCCCACGGGTTTTTCGGATTATACAGTTCCCAAAACGTATCGGCACCTGTTTTAACCATACCGCCCCAATACGAGAGCATCACTTCTTTTCCTTCCTCTTTTAGGCCACTATCAATCAATGCCTGAATATAATGGTGCATCAAATACGGCGTTATCGGAATAATTGCATCTTCACAATTTTGCAATTTATGCAAAATTGTTTGATTCTGTTCTTGCGAAAATACCCCTGCAATGACATACCATATATTCGTTGCATAAGATACCTGTTTTTCTTTACCGCTCACAAACAACCCCAAAGATCGGTCATAAAACGTAGATATTGCACTTTTACTTTTTGCCACAACATCTTCTGCATACTCTTCATATGGCTGCTCCAAATATTTACAAAGTTTTATAAGTGCCTTCTCCGCATAAATATAAACCGCTTGAGCCCCCGCCTGTTTATTGAGTTGCAGCGACCAATCCAAAAAACACCAGCCAATCCGATCGCAATCCTGTACAATATCCCCTTCAAATTGTCGCCTTGCGTTTTCTACTTGTTTTACGGCAAGGGGAAACAACTCTTTTGCAGTCTGCTTATCGCCCGTCGCTTCATAATAATCTACAAGCGTTGCAATAAACAGCAATGAGTAATCAAAAAGGGAATCTTCGTCTCCTACGATGTCAGAAACGGTAAAAACGGATTGAGAAATTTTTCCATTATCATCAGCAGTTGCAGCGAATAAATATAAACATCGCTTTACAAGATCGTTATGTGCGTATGTACAATAGTTTGCCAACGCCTGCAAACGTAAATCGCCCAACCATAAGCGCCGATCACGTTTAGGCCCGTCTTCAAAAACATCCTGCATACACTCTGAAAGCGTTTTTAACGCAACCGCATCGATCTCTTTCTCCAAACTATTATTCCCGCACGGCAAAATATACTCTGGAGCAGAAGTTACCGTTTCTGTCTGCGCATCGCTGATCAATAATTTAAATTTTTGTGACAGCCCCACCGCCTCTACTTGAATATATCGGAAAGCATATCTTCGTTTACAAACATAGTCGCAGGGCAAACTATCTATATGAACTAATTCTTCCTGAATCCAGCTTTTGCTTATCCACCCACAATAGGAAGATGTGTCCTCGTCGAGTTCCTCCCGCGTTTCGCAAAACCGAAGTTTTACTAAAGCGGGAGCATCGGGATACAATCCCGAAAATGAAAAATGTAATTTCGGATAGCCGGTGCAGTGTGTGCCGAAATCAAATACGACACTTTCGCCCTCAGAAAGATCATACTTGCCATCCGCACTAATTTTTTTTATGCAAAGGCGGGGTTTTAATTCCTCCGCCTTTTTCAAAAAATATTTATTCATATTTATATCCTTGTGTCCCATTTTCCGCAAAAAGCATCAACGGGGCTTTTACCCAAAAAGCGAGACTTGCCGAGTAGCTTTTCAAGCAAACTGTCCAATATCTCATCTGAACCGCCATATGTATTGATATATGTTTTAACACGCGGAATATCAAGCAGATGGTAAGGGTTTTCCAACGAAACAGCAATCGTAGGAACGCTATTTATATATACGGGAACATCTGCCCCCATCGGCTCTGCCCATTCAATGCGGACAACTGTTTGATTTGATTTGGTCGCAAGACTGATAAGGTACAGAATCATATCGTAATGTTCTGTCACATCGCTTACAGGTGCTGCCATACCTTCCCAACCGCCGCCGGGAACAAATACTGTTACGTCAAAACCATGCTCTTTCAGTTTTTCAATAAACTTGTCGCACGCCCCCTCTTTTACTCCGCCACCGAAAGCACTTTTCTGTCCCTCTTTCTTATAAACGAGTATGCGTTTATACTTATCGGGGGAAATAGGCAAAACGCCTTTTTCCTCTTTTACGAGAGTTATGCCGGCGTCAGCAATCTGCCGCGAAACCTCTCTATGCTCCGGGCACCCCACAACCCTGCGCGCCGCCAATTCGTCGGGAATATTCTCTTTTTTATGCAAACCTAATGACGCTTTAAGGGCGAGAATACGGGTAACCGCATCATCCAATCTTTCCTTTGTGATAACTCCATTTTTCACGCCTTGAGTCATAAAGAATATATCTTCTTCCAAATTTTTCGTGAATAAAAACATATCGCAACCCGAAGCAATGACGAGCGGCACTGCCTTTTCACGCGGCATTACTGTTCCCATACCAGCCATTGTTGTACTATCAGTAATAATCAACCCGTTAAACCCGAGTTTGTCGCGTAAAAGCTCATTTAAAAGTTCCGGAGCAAGCAAACCGGGCATAATTTCTTCGTCTTTTATTCCCGGGCGTAGCAGCTTTGAATAAGCCGGCTGCATAATATGTCCTACCATCACCGTTTTGGCCCCAGCATCAATACAATTACGATAGACCATTCCGTATGTATCGTCCCATTCTTTTACAGAAAGACTGTTGACGGAGGCAAGAAGATGCTGATCTCGTTCATCCACACCGTCACCCGGAAAATGCTTAATTGATGCCGCAATGGAATACTTTTGTACTTCTTCGATATAGGCTCGCCCAAAATCGGACACAATTTCGGGATTTGCCCCGAAAGTACGAGTATTGGTAATGGGATTACGAAAATTGAAATCAATATCAATGATAGGAGCAAATGCCCAATTTATACCGAGAACCGACGCCTCTTCACCGATAATCCGCCCCAATGCGCGGGCGTATTTTACATCATTTGTCGCGGCGATACCCATTTCACAACCGACTCTTGTTCCTTCAAAACAGGTTTGGTTTAACCCCGCCTCTAAATTGGCGGAAATCAAAAGAGGAATTTTCGCATTTTTTTGCAACCGTGTTACTGTGCGCACTATTTCGGCAAGGCTCATTGTGCGCATCATTACACCGCCTACTTTCAATTCTCTGGCGAGGTAACGCAGATAGTTTTCGTCATCAGTATAGGTAATCAAACAAAACAACTGCGCAATTTTTTCTTCCTCAGTCATAGAGGACAAAGTTGTTCTTACCCATGCAATGTCCTCTTCATTCAAATAAAAAGGTTTTCGGGTTAATTCCATGTCAAGCTTCCTCTTTTTTCTTTCGGTTCGATATTTTTGTTTTGATGACCATATACCATTTTTTAAACAACTTTCCCGTTACAAGGTCTTTGCACACTTGCTCGTTGTTCAAAAAGATAAGGAAAATTACAAGCAATACTGCTTCCACAATCGAGCGGGTTGAAGTATCTAATATACCAATCAACGAAAGCTGAGCAAAGAGCGAATTCAAGAGCGACATCGACAACCCTGCGAGCAGATATCCCAATTTATCGTTCGAAAATCTGCCGATAAACCCGCCTATGAACATGGGAAGGAAGGCCGTGAACATGATCGAAATCGAACCGAAATTCAATACGTTTGTTGAAATATATGTATTGCGGGCGGCCTGCAAAAAGCCGACAGTTCCCATTAACACACCGCAAATAATATAACAGAACACCGCATTCGGAACTTCTTTTATGCCAGTATTGACTGCAACTTTCTGCCCCTCTTTTAAGGCCTTGTAATTATAGCCGAATTTCGTGCGGTCAAAGAGAAAATAAACGACAGCAAGGGCTATGACTATGATAATGGCGGGAAGATACCATTCCGAACGGATCATCGCCATCGAATTGTTCTGAACTTCAGCCATGACGTACGAGCCGTTGGTAAGGATAAAAGTAATGCCCTCGAATATGAGCGCCACCCCGAGCGACGTAATAATGGGAGGTATGCGCAAAAGAACATACAGCCCGCCCGACGCAGCGCCGACGACCGCCCCGATCAGCACACAGAAGATCAACATAACGATCCCGCTGCCGCTTCCGCCGTTCAGCATTGCATAAGTAAGCTTGGCGCTTGCAACGGCCGATAGCGTAGCCATCGATCCCAACGAAAAATCGAATCTCCCGCTTCCGAGATTAATGGACAAAGCGAAAGTCGTGAGCGTTACAATAGCAGCATAACAAACAAAATCTGCAAACAGCGACCCGCTTGTAAGAACCATTACTCCGTTCCCGGCACAGATTATCAGAATTACAGCCACAAAAATAACGGGTATAGCCAATGTACCTGCGGCACGAATTCCTATATTTTTTATATTGTTTTTATTCAATAAGCTGCCCATTTGTTAACCTCCCGTGCTGCGCCGTCCGCCATGCAGGCAGGCGGCGCATTGCCTTGCTGTATTGTTTATCTCTGTTATTTACGCCTGCGGCGTTCTGTCGGTCGTCACAAACGTCTCAAACGCGGAATAAGTAATATCCTCTCCGATCACCGTGTCGAGCAACTCTTTGTTGTAAATAGGATTCGTAGCACTATCCGCCGTTTGGAACAACTGGAATTGCTCGTAAGATGTTGCCACCCAATACCCCTGTCCGATCGAAATCGCATTGCCGTCGGCATCCTCTATTTTATTTCCGTTGACCGCATTATAAACCGCTGCAAATACAGGGCCTATGCTCGATGTGTATTTTCCTGCAAGATATTCCAACGATCCGCTCTGCATATTTGTGCCGTTCGACGCCGTAAAAGAATCGATATCCGCATAGGGAATATCTGCTTCGTTCAGCAATGCGGCAAAGAATGTAGTAGCCATACCGACGGATAAAAATGCATCCGGATTTGTTGCAATAATCGTTCCGACTTCCGTCATTGTAGAATCGCCGAAGCCCGCCAAATAGGAAACAGTAACATCCTCCAATGCAATTTCTGACGCCGTCACACCGTTATCGGCATAGATCTCATCTACGATAGCTTCGCCTGTGGCCCCGCCGTAGGTTGCGCCGAGACCGGTCAAAAGCCCCGCCATTCGGTAAACGTGCATCGGATTCGGAATGAACGCGCCATAAATTGCGACACTGTTTTCTATGCGATCGGCATAATACTGTCCCAATGCAAGGCCCGCCTGATATTCCGTTTCCATGCTCGGCCCGATTTGCCCGACAAAATACTCATAACTTTTATACGTTTCATAGACGGTATCATCCATGCCGCTGGCAATGGCGTAGTACATTTCTGCCTCTTCGCAGGCTTCTATTTGCGAAGCGCGATCGTTTGCCGACAGAGAGATGATTGCATCGTAATTCTGTCCCGCAAATTGTTCAATTGCAGCTATTTCGCCCGCAGCGTCCGTAAGTTGTTCGGTATAAGTGAAGGTCACATTATATTCTGGAGCAATATATTGGGTATAGTAATTTCGGAAAGCCACGGCCTCTTCGCCGCTCACATCCGAAACGAGAACGCCGATCCGTATTTCATCGTTACCGTTTTGCGAACACGCAGTGAACGCCGCCACCGCCCCGATGGTAAGAGCAAGCGCACATACGCCTGCCGCCAACTTTTTGCCAAAATGTTTCATCTTTTTACTCCTTTTTCTTTTATTTTATCGCTTTTGCGATAGTTTCAAGATTTTTATCTGGGTAAATTCTTTACCCTGTAATTGATACTTGTGATAAACACGATTGCGAGGAACAGAACTGCACTGATAAGCTGCACATATCCGTATCGTCCATCGACAGACGAAAGCAATAAATTCAAAATATTATTGAGGAGAATATAGGAAAATCCCCCAACAATAGCGGCATAAATTTTTGAACGGGCACCGCCGGAAATAGGCATACCGCCGAATACGATAGCAATAAACACACTCATGCCGATATCGCTTGCCGTCCCCGTACTTACCGACATTGTGTATGTCACATTAACCGCGGCACCCAAACCGACGCCGATGCCCGCCATCAAAAAGGCAATAATACCGTAAACACTCAATGAGATTCCCGTCATTTTAGCACATATAGGATTGCCTCCTAAAAACTTTTGTCTGCGGCCAATTTTCGTATAGTTGTAAATAAATACGCAAACCGCTGCAAAAATTATTAACACAATCAATTTAAACCAAATTGTATTAACATCCCGAAGCAATTCACGAAGCACCAAGTCGGATACTCCTATGCTGGGATTAGCCCCTGCGCCCGAACCCTGTGTGGCAATGATTGTACCCGAAACCGATGTTAAAACAGAAAGCATCGCTACCGTCATAACAAACATCGGCAAATGAAATACTGAAGATAACACCGAATTCAAGAGTGAGCAAGCGACCGCGACTCCGATACAAGTCAAAAACAAAACGAAAAGACTGCCTGTGGCGTTGAACGCCAATATGCCGATCGTTGCGCTGAAAAGAGTGCTTGCCCCGAGCGAAATATCGAATGAACCGAGCGTGAAGATAAAAATTGCTCCCGTGGCAACAAGCACCAATACAATCGCCTGATTGACAATCGTGGTCAGATTCCTTTCAAGATTGTAACCTTGCCCGAGAACGATAGCGATATAAATTGCTAGCAACACAGCAAGTGCGGCGATAGGAAGTAAGGTAACAATAATGTTTTTTGCTTTGTGTTTGAGCAAAGCTCTGTTTTCGGATAAATTTTGTATTTTTGAGTTTTCCATCGAAAACGCCTCCGTTAAATCATATACCTTATAATATCGGCATCGCTTAAGTCTTTACTGCGCAAAAATTCTTTTTGAACCGTTCCGTCTTTCATAATAAAAATCCGATCGCTCATTCCCAGCAATTCCGGCATTTCTTCTGAAATTAAAAGAATTGCCTTTCCTTCTTCTTTCAACTGCATCATAAGCCTGTACATTGCTTGCTTTACGCCTATATCCACTCCACGGGTAGGACAATCCAAAATAAGAACTTCTGATCCACAGCCTATCCACTTTCCAAACACAACTTTTTGCTTGTTGCCACCCGATAATTGCTGAACAAGCTGATTCCTGTCTGAACACTTGATGGACAACGATTCAATCTGCCCATCCACATATTTTTTTTCACGGCCGCCGAATATGAAAATCTTACCGACAGCGAATGTATCCATGCCTGCAATAGCAATATTGTCACGGATACTTGCCGATAAATTGAGCGATTCCACATCCCGATCCTTTGACACATAGCCCATGGCATGTTTTATCGCTGCCGATTCTTTTTTGATCTCCGTATAGCCGCTTTTATTGTGCACAACAACTTTTCCGCTCTGCGGGGCAAGCGCCCCGAACAAAACCTTTCCCAATTCGTGCATTCCGCACTGCGCCAAACCGCCGACCCCGAGAATTTCTCCCCGATGAAGCTGCAAACCGACATCTTTTAGGCAATCACCCAAATTCAGCCCGTCTGCCTCCAACACAACTTCTTCACTGTATGTCGGTTCAAAATCGCTGCGGTAATAATCGCCCTGCATCTCTCGACCGATCATGGCCTTTCTAATTTCGTCGGCATTATACTCGCTTTTCTCAAACGTCCGAATAATATTGCCGTCACGCAAAACGGTAAGCGTATCGCACACGCTCATAATTTCATCCAAATCGTGAGAAATAAAAATAACTGCTTTATCTGTTCCGCGATATGAATTGATAATATTATATAAAATCTGCCGCCCGTCCTGCGCGAGAGCAGTCGATGTTTCATCTACGATCAGAACATCCGGATCTTTCAATACTACTTTTGCAATTTCAACCAATTTCTTCGACTGAAAATCGAGTGATGCCATCCTCATGTTGCCGCGTATATTCTTGATGCCCGCTTTCTGCAACGCGCTGTCTGCTGCGGCATACAGCTTTTTCCGATTCATCGGCCCATATGTTTTTCCGCTTTTTGTTTTAAACATCCTGAACTGATCGGTTTCGCCTAAAAAAATATTTTCGGCAACACTGATACCCGCGATCGTGCCGCTTTCCTGCACGATCATACCGATTCCATTGCAGCCTTTTTCTCCGTTATTCAAAGCGTCGATCATTGAGTCGGGTTTCCATTCTTTTCCTTTATAAAAAATACCCTCCGACTTCGTCGCTTTCTGCATTCCGGCAACAATGGATGTGATCGTCGATTTTCCCGAACCGTTTTCACCGATCAACCCAAGTACGTCTCCTTTGCGCAAGGTTAAATCGACATTGTTCAAAGCCACTACCGGGCCAAACACTTTAGTAACGCCGCAAACTTTCAAAAGAATATCAGCATCCGCGGTTATATGTTCAAATCTTTCGGTTTCAGCCACTTTTTTGCCTCCTGCCATTATTTCAAAAACATTATAGTTATTTTTCCGCACTTTTTCAATAGCTATTTTTACTTGCTTTGACCAAATGTTTTAATTCCCTGATGAGAATAATATTTCTCTTTACAAAAATTGATATTAAAATTTTAATGCTTTTACATAGAAAAATATTAAAAATGCGCACCTAAACTTGACTGTTGCATTTTTTTAATATACAATATGAATACGGAGGAAACCGATGATGCAACAAGAATTTGAAATCATATCATTTGGCAGTAAAACACCAATGAAGTTGCACTGCTACAGAGGAAACAACACCGACAGACATTGGCATCACGATTTAGAGCTTTTTCTCGTTTTACGAGGTAACATCGAATTTATTTGCGACGATGAACTGATACAGCTGCACGACGATGACCTCTATGCAATCAACCCCAATGCCGTACATGCCTTCAGACCAAGCACGCCGAGCATTGCAATATCTTTACGCATTGATTTGCAAAAGATAGACGATCTGGATGAAAACATTCATTTTAAGTGTAATTCCGCAGGCGATAATGACAAGGGCAAATATTACCCCATAAAAAGATTGATTGCTGAATTGGTAAAAGCAAACGCAAATCCTTCCGATGATAATTATTTGCGCAACCGTTCGATCATGTACTCAATTCTCTTTGAATTGGTTAAAAATTTCCGAATTGAAAAAACCGGTTCGGAAATAAACACAAAAAAATATTTTGAACGGTTACGTAATATTCTCAAATATATCGACGAGCATTATCGTGAAGCTTTGACACTAAACCAACTCGCTGAAACGCAACACCTTTCGGTTCCTTACCTTTCCTCTTTTTTCGATAAATATCTCGGTGTTAACTTTCTAACTTATTACAATGAACTGCGATTAGAACATGCCACCAATGAGCTACTGCTTTCCGATGATTCCGTCGAAACCATTGCGTTAAACAACGGCTTTACGAATCCGAGAACTTTTGTTACTCTGTTCAAAAGAAAATACGGTACACTTCCGAGCCTGTACCGTAAAAAAAATCCGCCCAACGAACCCCTAACCGAAACTTCCCTTGAAAGCGAGCCCGATCGTGTAAGTTATCTGAATATTCTTGCAAAATATCTTCCAACTCCTTCCACTCCCGATACTGCTCAACAACAAAACCTTTCCGAAATTAAATACATTAACAAAGAAAATATAAGTGTTTTGAAGGCCCCTACCGCACTTCGCCACACTTTTAAGGTATTTACTGCCGTCGGTCGGGCAAAAGAATTACTATATGCCGATGTTCAAAAAATGCTGACCGAGCTACAACAGACTATTGGCTATGAATACATCAAATTCCACGGCCTGTTATCAGACGATATGCTTGTTTATGAAGAGGATATTTCCGGCACTCCTCATTTTAGTTTTGTCTATATCGACAGAGTTATAGATTTTTTATTATCGATTCATCTTAAACCGTTAATACAATTTTCTTTTATGCCAAAAGCACTTGCATCGTTACCAGACAAAAACGTTTATTCCTCACCATTTAACATCAGTCCGCCTAAAGATTATGAAAAATGGAACAATCTGATTTTTTGCTTAATGACGCATTTCATTGAAAGATACGGATTAAAGACGGTGCGTTCTTGGCTATTTTGTGTATGGAACGAACCCGACACGTCCGAAAATATGTTCGGTTTTAAAAATGATAGCGACTTCTACCGGCTTTATAAAGAGACCTTCTCTGTTGTCAAGGGAATACACAAAGGCCTACGTTTTGGAAGCCCGTCCTTACTCGTATCCTACAATCTGAATCAACAATGGTGTTCTAATTTCATTCTGTGGTGCAAACACAATGATTGTATCCCTGATTTCATGAATATCCACTATTATGACAACGATTTCAGTAAAGATTCCATCTCCCAACACCGACCAGCACATCCTGCACACAGTCGTTTAAACAGAGATGAGAATTCATTTACAAAGAGCCTTTCTCAAATTAAAATTTTATTTGATGATTTAGGAATAGGCGATATTCCTGTTTATCTTACGGAATGGAACTTAACAGTATCACACCGTAATTTACTTAACGACACTTGTTTCAAATCTTGTTACTTAACTAAAAATTTGTTGGAAAATTATGACAAACTTGATAGTTTTGGTTATTGGGTATTGACTGATTGGATTGAGGAAACACAGCCGTCCAAAGAAGAATTTCACGGAGGCCTCGGGCTGCTGACGCAGAACGGTATTAAAAAGCCACACTATTATGCCTTTAAATTTCTGAATAAACTCGGAGACCGTTTAATCGAGCAGGGCGAAGGATACTTTATTACAAAATCTTACGGAAAAATACAGATTCTATTGTATAACTACGAGCATTTTAACCACTTGTTTGCTTCCGGCGAATCGTTTGATATGACTTTTACAGAACGATACACACCCTTTTCGCAACTCGGAAAAATGGAAATATCACTGGAACTTACCGACATACCTATTAAGGTATGTACAGTGCGCGAACAGATTATAAATCAATCCAGCGGTTCCGCGTTTGATGAATGGGTACGGATGGGAGCCCAGCCTCTTCATAAAGATGAAATCAATTATCTCAAACAAATATCTGTACCGAAATTGTACGTCCGTAAAGAAACTATTGTCAACGGCGTCTTACCGATTCTTGTTTCTTTAATGCCGTTGGAAGTTCGCTTGATTGAGGTTTACTTTTAGAATTTTGTATTTAATAATGGTAGCATGGATTCATCCACTACAGACCTATACAGACCTATGGAAAAGTTTCTCTTTCTATATATACGGTTAATCTCTCTGATCTTTCAAAGATTTTACAACACGCAGTCATGCAATTCACATATAAAATACTGCTAATATGAAACAGATAAAAGAATGCAACGCATGCCTGTGAAACTTTTCCCACATTCGGAGATTCTTTTATTTTTTAGAGTGCAAATTCCGAAAAATTATTAAATATGCAAATTAAAACCCTGACTGCCAGAGCCGTCAGGGTTTTAATTTATACCAAACTGACAAAATCTTTACTCTTGTTCTTATTAGTATCCATAAAAATATGTCACCGTATCCACATAATATCCCTTGCACCAAAAGTGCCTGTTTCCATACTTGTACTTCAGGCGAGCATACCGCTCGAATATTATCATCGTACTCTTACCTTTCAGGTATCCCATAAACGATGATACCCTCTCATTCGGCGGTATGCTCACCAACATATGAATGTGGTCCGGCATTGCGTGCGCCTCGATTATTTCTACTCCTTTTCGCTTACACAGTTCACGCAGTATTTTTCCCATCTCTGTCCGCAATGCTCCGTATATCACTTTTCTGTGATATTTCGGCGTGAACACGATATGGTATTGACATTTCCACTGTAGTTTGCTGCTGCTAAAGCCCTTTCTCTGTCCCCCGCCGCCACCGGCATAGCCGGTGGGTTTCTTTTTAGACAAAAAGCGCACCCGCCGGGGTGCGCTTTCGGTTTTGCTGATTTTCCGTTCCGATCAGTGCGTGAACAGGAAGGTAAACAGGAACACGACCGTGAGGATCGCCGTGACGATGCTGATGTCCTTGATCTTGCCCGTGCACAGCTTGATGACGGTATACGAGATGAAGCCCGCCGCGATACCGTAGGAGATCGAATAGGTGAAGCTCATCATCGAAATGGTGAGGAAGGCAGGAACGGCCGCAGCCGGGTCCTTCCAATCGATGCTCGTAACGTTGCCCATCATCAGCACACCGACATACATCAAAGCGCCCGCCGTCGCGCAGGACGGGATGAGCTGTGCGATGGGGCTGAGGAACATGGCGACCGCAAACAGAACCGCAACGACGAAAGACGTGAGACCCGTTCTGCCGCCTTCCGCAACGCCCGCGGAGGACTCGACGAAGGTCGTGACCGTGGAAGTACCCAAGATCGCGCCCGTGCAGGTAGCGATCGAGTCGCACAGGAGAGCCTTCTGGATGTTTTTGACCTCGCCCGTATCGTCGAGCAGGCCGCTCTCCTTGCCTGCCGCCTGGCAGGTGCCCATCAGCGTGCCGATCGTATCGAACATATCGACCATCGCAAAGGCGACGAGCGCGGCGATAAAGTCGAAGATCTTATCGGCGGGTATCCCCTTGAAGCCGTTGATGAATACCTGCCCCGCCGCCTGTGTACCGAAATCGGCAAAAGCCTGCAGGGGATTGGCGAAGGAGATGCCGTTAAACACCGCAACGCAGTCGGCCGCGCCCACTGCCGCGCCGATGCCCACAAAGGCATAATACAGCACCGCACTGCCGACGATGCCGATGACCATAGCCGCCTTGATTTTCAACTTGGAAAAAATGGCGATCATCAGCAGGGAAAGAATCGCGACGACCGCGGAGATCATCGCCTCCCCGCCGACGGAAAAGACGCGCAGATTGAAGGAAATCAGCCCGACTTTCGTGCTGGCATCCGTCTGCACGATGATTCCGGCGTTCTGCATACCGACGAACGCGATGAACAGGCCGATGCCCGCGGGGATCGCGATGCGGATCGCCGTAGGAACGGAGCGGACGATCATTTCGCGCGCGCCGACAATCGTGAGGATGAGGAACAAAACGCCCGAACAAAGGACGATGAGGAGAGCATTCGCATAGGAATATCCCAACCCTTCGCCGCAAATGGTAAATACGAAAAACGCATTCAGCCCCATGCCGGGCGCCTGCGCAAACGGAATTTTTGCGAGAAACGCCATCAGGAGCGTACCGACGATCGCACCCAGCGCCGTAAAGATATACGCCGCGCCGAATGTGAGCCCGCTGCCACCGACATTGACGAACATATTCGCGTTTGCCATGAGGATGTAGACCATCGTCATGAACGTCGTAAGTCCCGCCAGCATCTCCGTCTTGAAGGACGACTTCATCTTCGTGATGCCGAAGTAGTTGTCGACCTTGCCGAGGAAGCCGGTGTACTTCGACTCTGCTACCGCTTCCCCTCCGACCGCTTCCGCCGCGGGCTGTTCCGCCTGCGTTTCTTCGATCTTCGGTTCTTCGATGTTCTGATCTTCTGCCATCTGAAACCTCCAAAAATGTGTTAATATGTATCGGCCGCACGCGGCGGCAAATATCCGAAGGTCATCGCTCCGCCCGCCCTTTTTCCTTTTCAAAGGAAAAAGGGACAAGGCGCCTTGTCCACTCTGTTTCCTCTATTTTATCACAAGTTTTTAACAAACGCAATCGGATACGGGTATAAAATCGGCATTTCCGAAAAAAATGTCATACTTTTGCGTTACAAGGCGAAAAATGGCGGAATCTGCCGGAAAAGCAGGAGGCTCCCGTTGCGGCTCCCGTTCCGCAGCGGGACTCAACGCATCCGCAAAAGAAACTGCCCTTTTGCCGGAAGATTTGTCTGTAACGGGGTTTGACAATGCGGCGCTCGCCGCGCGGAACGGCATTACGACCGTTTCGCAAGATTTCGGCGAAATGGCAAAGATGGCGCTGAACATGATCTTCTATCAGCTCGCCAACCCGGCGCTCATCAACAATTGCAGCGGCGTCAGCCACATCCGCTCCGTCCTATGGGAACGCTGGTCGACCGCCCCCGCCAAAGAACCCGAAGCGCGTTGACAATATGCCGCAGCCTCGGACGACTGGACGGCAGAAAAACGGCGGGAGCATAAAGAAAAGCTCCCGCCGTTCTGAACCTGTTTTTGCGATACGTTCCGCGTTTCAGCGATACATATTGAAATCGCGTCTCTCCTCTTCCATCCGCTTCGCGGCGTCGGCGCGCGATGCCTTCCGCCTTTCTTCGCCCTCGCGCCGATACCCTTCGACGTCGTCCGGGGTTATTTCGCCCTCCTTCAACAGCCAATCGACATATCCCTGCTCCGCGCATTCCCCGTAACGTTTCTTTTCTCCGCGGATACGGTTGGCGATGCACGACATGAAATAGGCGACGTCGCGGAACAACCCCACGCGCGAAACATACTCGGTATCTTCCTCAAACATATCCGGATAGGTGAGCGACTCGCCGCCGTACATTTCCAGCGAACTGACAAGCCCCGGCCGCACTGCAAAGCGGTTCTGCGCGTCCTCGCCGACGGCGGCGGCGTCCGCCAATGCCATGGGGCGAGGCCCGACGAAACTCAAGCCGCCCGCAAAGACGGATAACAGCGCAGGATAATATTTCATGCCGCAGGCGCGGAGCACCCTGCCCATGCCTGTAGTGCGTTCCGATTCGGGAAGCAATTTTCCGTTTTCGTCGTGCTGAATGCGCGCGGTGGCAAACACCGTATATCGGACGGGTTTTCCCTTTTTTCCGCAGCAGTACTCGCGCACAAAGAGCGCGGGATAGGCGTTCTGCGATTTGTTATAGATCGCATCCGCAATCAGAAAAATAAGGAAAAACGGGAAAAATACTATCAAAAAGACCGCGGAAAAGAGAATATCGAGCGCACGCTTGAAAAACCATTTGTAGTTGATCGCGATGATCAGAAGCAGCACCGCGATGTCGAGCAGAATAAAAATCGTAAGTCCCCACCAGGTACTCAAAAAATCGGCGGGCGCCGCAAGATTGTACAGCATCGGAAACTCCTTACAATGTTTTCTTCACAAAAATTTTTGAACCGGCAAAACAATTTCCTTAAATTCCGGGGAAGCGCAAACAATTCCCCCGCGTATTTTACATTATAGCACGCGCTGCCGGATATGGCAACCGACGGACGAAAATTTTGCAATTTTTATTAAAATATATGAACGCCACACCGCGCGCCGGCAAAGAGCGCCGCCTATTCCCCCTCCTCTTCCTCCGAAAATTCGGGGGATGCGAAACGGGTACATACGCCTTCGACAACGGACAAAATATCCTCTTTGCCCTGCCGCGTTTCGGCAGAGGTAGCAATGACGTTCCCCTCGCCCGTTTTAAAGCACGCCGCGATGCGGCGCACGCTCTCTTTGACGCGCATGCGCGAGAGCTTGTCCGCCTTGGTCGCGACAATGGTGAAGGGCGTCTGCGTGGCGTACAAAAAATCGATCATCGTTTTATCGTCGGCGGTCGGGTCGTGGCGGATGTCGGCGAGGGCGAACACATGGGCGATATTGCCCGCAGCAAAAAAGTCGTCCAACAGTTTCGCCCAGCGCTGTTTTTCGCCCTGCGACACGCGCGCGAAGCCGTACCCCGGCAGATCGGCAAGCACGAACTGCCCGAAGTCGAAATAATTTACGAGCCGCGTCCGCCCCGGTTCCGCCGAGGCGCGCGCGAGCTGTTTTCGGTTTGCGAGCATGTTGATGAACGAGCTTTTGCCCACGTTCGACTTGCCGCACACCGCGATGACCGGCTTTTCCGTTTTCAGAAATCCGCGCTTATCCGCGGCGGAGGTGACGAATTTCGCGTCCGCAATGACCATGTTGCACCCTTACAGCCCCGCGATGGCGTTGCGGAACACCGTGTCCGCCTCCGACGCGGGGATAAAGTTGAGTTCTTCGCGCACGGCGGCGGGGATTTCCGCCTCGTCGCGCTCGTTTTCTTTGGGAATGATGATATTTTTGATGCCCGCGCGGTGCGCAGCGAGAGCCTTTTCCTTCAATCCGCCGATGGGCAGCACCTTGCCGCGCAGGGTGATTTCGCCCGTCATGGCGATGTCCTTGCGCACCGCCTTGTGCGTGAACGCGGACAAAATCGCCGTCGCCATGGTGATGCCCGCGCTGGGGCCGTCCTTCGGGGTCGCGCCCTCGGGGACGTGGATGTGAATGTCGGTATTTTCAAACGCCTCGGGGTCGATTCCGTAGCGGTCGGCGTGGGCGCGGATATAGCTGATCGCCGCGCGCGCCGATTCCTTCATGACGTCGCCGAGTTTGCCCGTGAGCAGGATTTCGCCCTTGCCGGGCATGGCGGAGACCTCGATGGTCAGCGTGGTGCCGCCCACGCTCGTCCAGGCAAGCCCCGTCGCCGCGCCCACTTCGTCACCTTCCAGATGGGCAGGGTCGCGGGAATAGCGCTTGACGCCGAGCAGTTCCTCCACTGCCGCCGCGTCGAGGGTCTGCTTTTCCAAGGCACGGTTTTCCGCATAACGTACCGCGATTTTGCGGCACACCGAGCCGATCTGCCGCTCGAGGTTGCGCACGCCCGCCTCCATCGTATATCCCTCGATGACGGCGACGATCGCCTCGTCGGTGAGTTCGAGGATACCATCGGGCAGACCGTTCTCCTTCATCTTTTTGGGAATGAGATACCGCTTGGCGATCTCCTTCTTTTCGTCGAGGGTGTAGCCGTTCAGCTCGATGAGCTCCATGCGGTCGAGCAGCGGCTCGGGGATGGTTTCCACCGTGTTCGCCGTGGTGATGAACAGCACCTTGGAAAGATCGTACGGCACTTCGAGGAAGCGGTCGCGGAAGGTGGCGTTCTGCTCGGGGTCGAGCACTTCGAGCAATGCGCTGGCAGGGTCGCCGCGCATATCGGAGGAAACCTTGTCGATCTCGTCCAGCAGAAACACGGGGTTGATGCTGCCCGCCTGCTTCATGGCGTAGATGATGCGGCCGGGAATGGCTCCGACGTAGGTGCGGCGATGACCGCGGATTTCCGCCTCGTCCTTGACGCCGCCCAGGCTCATGCGCACGAACTTGCGGCCAAGCGCCCGCGCGACCGACTTGGCGATGGAGGTTTTGCCCACGCCCGGAGGCCCGACGAAACACAGGATCGGCGCGTTCATGCTCTTGGTGAGCTGCAGAACGGCGAGGTATTCGGTGATGCGCGTTTTCACCTTTTCGAGCCCGTAGTGATCCTCGTCGAGGATCTTCTGCGCGTCGGAAAGGTTTTCGGTGTCCTTCGTCTCCTCCGTCCACGGCAGGTCGATGAGCCAGTCGAGGTAGTTGCGGATGACGGTGTACTCGGGCGAGGACGGCGGCATTTTGTCGGTGCGGGCGAGTTCTTTGAGCGCCTTTTCCTCGATTTCGGCGGGCATGTGTTTCGCCTTGATCTGCTCGGAGAGGGTGTCGCGCTCTTCCTCGTCGTCGCCCAGCTCCGTATGGATGGCTTTGAGCTGTTCGCGCAGGAAATATTCCTTTTGGTTTTTATCGATGCTGCGGCGCACCGTGGCGCTGATTTTGCGTTCGAGCTTGGCGATCTCCAGCTCGTCGTTCAGGCAGCGTTCGAACAATTTGAGGCGCTCGACCACGTTCACCGTTTCCAAAAGTTCCTGCTTGACATCGTCCTTGATATGCAATACGGAGAGAGCCGCACCGACGTACTCGTCGGGGTCGGTGATCTTTTCGAGCGTTCCCAACCCCTCTTTGGCAAGGCGTACGTCGCCCGACGCAATGTCGCGCATCACGTCCTGCGCGGTACGCAGGTACGCTTCTTCCAGCATGGGGTCGCCATGTACCGGTTTCAGTTCGGAAACATTGGCGTAAAAGCAGCCGTTTTCCTCATAGATCTCCTCCGCCCTGGCGCGGTACAGCCCCCGCACGCTGACGCGCAGGTTATTGGATGGAAGTTTGGCGATCTGCGTGATTTTGACGACGGTACCCACCTCGCACACGTCCTGCGGAGCGATTTCATCCTTCGCGGCGTCGCGCTGATAGCTGACAAAGAGGGTCATATCCCGTTCGGAAGCCTTGGATACGGCGGTGAGCGATATGAGCCTGCCCGCGTCGAAAGAGTTATCCGTCGCGGGGAATATGACCTTGCCGCGCAGGGCGACAAGGGGATAATTGACGATTTTTTTCGTTTTCGGCATAGTTTACCTCGAATTCGGAACGCGGGGCATACCCGCAAGTTTGTTCACTATCAAGTATACCACATTCCGCCCCGATTTACAAGCCGATTTTGAATTATTTCATAATTGTGCCGAAAGGTCACATAATTATCACCGACCGCCCGCAAAAGCCAAGAAAAAAATTGCGGCGCCCTATGCGGAACGCCGCGGAATCTGCCCTATACCGGCAAATTTATGTACTCGCCGAGCGCCTTTACATCCGCATCCGTCTTGGCGCGGAAATAGGCGTTTAAAAGTTTGAGAGCGCGCCGCTTGCCGTCCGTCGAAATCCCCCCTTCCCGATACTGCCTGCCCGCGCATTTTTTAAGCACTTCCAGGGTGGAAGCACTGACGCCCGCGCCCTTGGCACAGTCAGGGCAGGTGAAACAGCCGCCCGCGATATCGAAATACGCCTTCCCCTCCAACACCGCGCCGCACTCCGCGCAGGCGGTCAAATCGAGCATATACCCCGATAGCTCCAGCGCCTTAAGAAAGAAGGATATAAGTTCCTCCGCTTCATCTCCCTCGCACATGCCGCGCAGGGCGTTGACGGCGTACAGGAACAGCTCTTCGTTGACGATGCCGTCGTACAGGATTGCATCGCAAATCCCCACGAGCGCCGCCGCGGCGTAAAATTTATCGATGTTTTCGCGCAGGGAATAAAACCCGTCGGTATTGGCGGCGGAGATCATCGTGTACCGCTCCCCGCGCCTGGCGAGGACGTACTCGGCAAAACAAAAGGGCTGCGCCGCAAAGCGCAGCTTTGCCCCCGCCTTACGCACACCCTTCGCCGCCGCAGAGATCTTGCCGTATTGCAGGGTGAAAAGGGTGAGCATTTTGTCGCTTTCGCCGTAGTCTGCCGTGCGCAGAACCAGCGCGTCTGCTTTGATTTCCATAAAAAACTCCCTCACAAAATTTGTTTTAAGCTGTTAAAACAAATTTTCGTGATTTTCAGGACAACCCCATTGCCCTCGCTTTGCTCGGTGCAATCGGAGTTTTCCTCGCCGCGCAATATTTCGGCGCACACATATTATTAAAATTGCGCGGCTCACCTTTCCTGCATAAGCAAAAGTATTTGCAAATACGGGTGCGCGGCGCAAAAGCGTCGTTTTGCTTGCGCGAAAGATTTGGCTTGCGGAATTCTCGGCGAGCTGTCGCCTGCGAAATGCCGAGATTTAAGGGGAAACCCGAACGGTTTTCCCCTCATGCCACGTCGCATCAAGGCGACGGAGGGCAGGCGGTGCGCGCAGCTTGCCGCCACGCCCTCGTACACTTGTTGCTCCTCTTCCCCAAAAATCTCACACCGCTTCGCGCGTTGCGATTTTCGGGGACCCCGTTATTTTTAAGGGCACACTTATTATTTATGGGCGCAAATTCACCCTCTTCCCATAAGCCGTATGTATGCGGCAAATTGAGGGCGCTTTGGCAAAAACGCAGTTTTGCCACGCGCAGTCGATTTTTAAAGTCAAAAACAAATTACTTTTTCAGCTGTTTGTACAGCATATAATAGGACAGGCTGCCCGTCTGCTCGAAGAGCTTCCAGGCAATTTCCGCCGTTTCGTCGTCCTTAACGAATCTTCCCATGCGCACCTCCCGAAAGAGAGTATGCGCAGGCGCGCTCCGTTTTAATAAGGTAAATATTTCCGCACCAAAGCGGCGTTCCCTTTTCGGAAACAGCAATCACTCAATGAACATCGCGTCGCCGAAGCTGAAAAAGCGGTACTTCTTCTCCACCGCTTCTTTATACACGGCGAGGCATTGTTCCCGTCCCATCAGCGCGGAAACGAGCATAATCAAGGTACTTTCGGGCAGGTGAAAATTGGTAATGAGCGCGTCGACGCACTTGAATTTGTACGGCGGATAGATAAAAATGGAGGTATCGCCGCTGCACGGGCGCAGAAAGCCGTTCTCGTCCGCGACCGTTTCCAAGGTGCGCACGGAGGTGGTGCCGACGGCGATGACCCGCCGCCCCTCGCGCTTGGCCGCGTTGACTGTCTCCGCCGCCTCCTCGCGCACGCAGTAGTATTCGGAGTGCATGACGTGGTGCGTCAGATCCTCCTCCTTGACGGGGCGGAAGGTACCCAATCCGACGTGCAGCAGAACCTCCGCAACCTGCACCCCCATGCCCTTGATTTCCTCCAAAAGCTCGCGGGTAAAATGCAGACCCGCGGTGGGCGCGGCGGCGGAGCCGTCCGTCTTGCAGTAAACCGTCTGATAGCGGTCTTTGTCCTTCAATTTTTCATGGATATACGGCGGGAGCGGCATGGAGCCGACGCGGGAGAGAATATCCTCGAATACGCCGTCGAAATGAAAATCGACGATGCGCTCGCCCGTCTCCGTCCTGTCCCTGACAGTGAGGGAAAGCTCCTCGGAAACGACGAGCTCGGTGCCGACTTTCGCCTTTTTGCCCGGCTTTACGAGCACTTCCCACTCGGTGAGGTCGCGCCGCTTCAGGAGCAGAACCTCGACCTTGCCGCCGTTTTTCGTGTACGCGTACATGCGCGCGGGCAGAACCTTGGTGTTGTTGACGACGAGCACGTCGCCCGGCTTTAAGTATTCCTTGATGTCGCGGAAGATGCGGTGCTCCGTTTTGCCCGTTTTGCGGTCGTAGACCAGGAGGCGAGAAGAATCGCGCGGCTCGGCGGGAGTCTGCGCGATGAGTTCTTCGGGCAATTCATAAAAATAATCGGATTTTTTTAACATGATGCAAACCTTATTTGCCTGTATTTTGCAGTTTTTCGACGAATGCGAGCGGCTTTGCGGTGAGCTGCACCCACGCGGGGCGGAACCCGCACGCGAGCGCGTTGCGCACCGACGGGACATTCGACCACGCCGCGCAGTAAAAAGGCACCTTGCCGCGGGAGAGAACTTCGAGGGCAAGGCGGGATGTTACCGCCTTCGCCAACCCCTGCCGCCTGTATGCGGGAAGGACGTCGATGCCGATCTGCCACATATTCTCGCAGTCGGCGCTCGCCCCCGCGAGCGCGGCGAGCTTTTCCCCGTCGTAAGCGCCCACACAGAGGGCGTCTTTTTGCCTTCGTTCGGCGCACAGCGCGTTGCCCCACTGCGGAAGGTACAGCCCGGAAAAATCCGCTGGCTGTAAAACGCGCAGTTCCAACGTGCTTTGCTGCGCGCGCAGCGCGTTCAGATCGGGCAGAAAATACTCCGCCTGAAAGCAGGTTTTCAACCCGAACGGCGCGAGCATCTCGTCCAGTTCGTGCAGGGCGGGCGTTTCAAAGCAGTGCGCCGCGGAATATTTCTCCAAAAAACTGCGGGCGACTGCCTGCAAGTCTTCGCGCACGCAGGCGACGACATTGCCGCCGTAGGAGGTGAAGTCGAAGCTGTACGGCTCTTTCAGATACGCACGCCGCCCCGCATTTTCGCGCGAAACGGCGATGACGTTTTCTAGTTTTTGAAAATCTTCGGGCGCGCAGCAGGAGTCGATTGCCGATTGTTCCAGCGCGATGCGCCATATATCCGTGTTTGTCATCTGCAATCTATTCTTCGACCTTCCAGCCGAACAGTTCGCGGAAATCGGCAAAGCACTCTTCGCACACCCAAACTTCCCGCTCCCACTCCGCGCAGTATGTAACATAGCCTTGTAGAGCGCAATGGTCGCTTATAATTTTCGTATAAAACTTTTTCCAGCAAAATTCACAGTGCTCGTGATCCCAATTTCCGTGCGGGACAAATTTTTTGAGGCGGAAAATTTTCCCTTCCAATTCCTTCGGGTACGGGTCTAACCGCCAATCGTCCTTCTCAATCATATTTCCCTCTTTTAACGGCGCGCACGAGGTTGGTTTCTCACAATATCCTACGGGCATTGCTCGCTTCCGCCTCGGCTCCGCCGCCTTGTTCACGGAAAATCGCGCTTCGCTGCGATTTCCCGTGAGTCTGTGGTTTTATATTTTTAATAATCATTTGCGCAAGGAAAATCGCACTTTTCCGCCGCGCACCCCTATTTGCCGATACCTCGGCTCACAGAAGGGGTGAAAGCGACGCGTATAGAAATGGTGTGCTCTTAAAAAACGCGTCGCTGAGGGGAAAACCGCTCGGGTTTCCCCTACAATCTCGGCATTTCGCAGGCGTCAGCTCGCCGAGAAATGCGAGAACTTTTTTACTCGTCATCAAACATCGAAATCTGCGCCTTCTGCTTTTCGCTCATCTTTACACCCAGATGCTCGTAGGCGCCTTTCAAGCATACCCTGCCGCGCGGCGTGCGCGCGATGAAGCCGAGCTGCATCAGGTACGGCTCGTACACGTCCTCAATGGTGTTCGCGTCCTCATTGATGGTCGCGGCGAGCGTTTCGAGCCCCGCGGGGCCGCCGTTAAACTTTTCAATGAGCGCGCGGAGCAAACCGCGGTCGGTGTCGTCCAGCCCTAATTCGTCGATGTCCATCTTCTGCAGAGCGTAGCGCGCGTCTGCAAGCGAGATGGCTCCGTTGCCCTTGACGGCGGAAAAATCGCGCACGCGCTTCAACAGACGGTTGCAGATGCGCGGCGTGCCGCGGGAACGGCGGGCGATTTCGCGCGCGGCTTCGGGTTCGATGGAGATGCCGAGCGTCTTTGCCGAGCGGGTGACGATCTGTGCAAGTTCGTCGGGGGTGTACATTTCGAGCCGGCACAAAACGCCGAAGCGGTCTCGCAAAGGCGAGCCGAGCATGCCCGCCTTGGTCGTTGCGCCGACGAGCGTGAAATGCTTTAACGGGAAGCGCAGGTTCTTCGCGGAGGGGCCTTTGCCGACGATGATGTCGAGCGCATAGTCCTCCATGGCGGAATACAAAATTTCCTCGACCGAATGGTTGAGGCGGTGAATTTCGTCGATGAACAGCACGTCGCCCTCGTTGAGGTTGGTCAAAATAGCGGCGAGGTCTCCCCCGCGCTCGATGGCGGGGCCGCTGGTAAGTTTGATCTGCACGCCCAGTTCGTTCGCGATGATGTGCGCGAGCGTCGTTTTGCCGAGCCCGGGCGGGCCGTATAAGAGGACGTGGTCGAGCGCTTCGCCGCGCATCTTTGCCGACGAGATGTACACGGAAAGGTTTTCCTTGACCTTATTCTGCCCGACGTAATCGGACATCGTTTTGGGGCGCAGAACGTTTTCCTCGGCGTCGTACTCCCCCTTCGTGCTCATCACGAGGCGGTCGTTTTCGCCGAATCCGTTTTCAAAATCATCCTCGAAACTCATACCCGTTCGCACCTCCTTGTCTTAATTTTCGCGATACGTTACATATTTTTCAGCGCCGTCATGATGATCTCTTCCATCGTTTCGGCGCCCCGCTCGATGGCGCCCTTGACAGCCTTGACGCTCTCCGCGCGCGTATAGCCGAGGGACATAAGCCCGACGATGGCGTCCTCCTCCCTGTCGGAAAGCTTTTCGGGAACGGGAGCCGCGGGAGCCTTTGCGCCGCCCTTGACAGACCCCATCATCTCCGCCGCCGTCACCTTTTCGCGAAGTTCTAAAATAATGCGCTCCGCCGTCTTTTTGCCCAATCCCTTGACGGCGCTCAAACCCTTGACGTCGGAGGTGGCGATGGCGACGGCAATTTCGCTGATGTTCATGCCCGAAAGGATGGCAATGCCCATCTTCGGCCCGACGCCCGAAACGGACACGAGCTTCTGGAACATCTTCTTTTCCTCGACGGAAACGAACCCGAAGAGGGTGACGCCGTCGTCGCGCACCTGCAGATAGGTATACGCCTCGCCCTGCCCGTCGGTGACGAGTTTGGCGAACAGCGCGCCCGAGCAGACGAGTTCGTACCCGACGCCGTTCACCTCGAGCAGAATAACGCCCTCTTCCGAATAGATAACTTTTCCTTTAAGATAACCGATCATGAATTTCTCCGTTCACAAAATTTGTTTTGAGCTGACAAAACAAATTTTCGTGATTTTATGAAAACCCCATTACCCTCGCTACGTTCGGGACAATCGGAGTTTTCCTCTGCGGCGCGCCTTTTCAGGGCACACCGTATTTACGCGCGCCGCATTCACCTTTCCTGCATAAGCAAAAGTTTTTGCAAATAGGGGTGCGCTAACGCAAAAGCGTCGTTTTGCTTGCGCGAGTGAATTAGTTCTCGCATTTCTCGCCGAGCTGTCGGCTGCGAAATGCCGAGATTGGAGGGGAAACCCGAACGGTTTTCCCCGCGCCGTGCGATATTTAGGTGCACGCATATTGTTGTAATCGCACGGCTTCACCCCTTCCGTAAGCCGAGGTATCGGCAAATAGGGGTGCGCGGCGGAAAATTGCGATTTCCCTTGCGCGAGTTATTATTAAAATAATTCAATGCGCGTCCGAAAACCACGCTTTTCGGAAAGCGCACCCAATTTGTCGCATACTTGCGACCTGAGCGGGTGAATGCCGCGCGCATATTTCGGTGTGCCCTCAAAAAGCGCGCGGCAGAGGGCAGAGCCCTCAAATTCGTAGAAATTTGTTTTATCAGCTTAAAACAAATTTCACGAGTTAAATCGTGTATAAAGACGACAGCCTCGACGTGAACGAATGGCACAGCGCGACCGCGAGCGCATCCGCCGCATCGTCCGGTCGGGGGATGCCCTTCAGGCGCAATAAATTGGCGGTGACGAGCTGAATTTGCTTCTTTTCCGCCTTGCCGTAGCCGGTGAGCGCCTGCTTGATCTGCATCGGGGTGTATTCGAACAGCCGCCCGCACCTTTTTACGCAAGCCAACAGCGCTACGCCGCGCGCGTGCGCGACCGCGATACCCGTTGTGATATTCTTGGAAAAGAACAGTTCCTCCACCGCCACCTCGTCGGGCGAAAATTTGTCGAGTATTTTGTTGACGCCCTCCTCAAGAATGGCGAGCCGGGTGGGAAGGCGCTCCTCCTTCGGCGTTAAAACCACTCCGTAATCCGCAGCGCGGACGTTGCCGCGGGCATCTTTTTCCAAAACCCCGTATCCGAGCGTCGCAAGACCGGGATCGATTCCTAAAATAATCAATTTTGTTACTCTTTTTTATAAAATGCTTGTGTTTTTCAGAAAAATAGTTTAGAATAGAACCGAACAACTTTAAAAGACGGTACGCGTCTTTTTCCGCCGTCCAAGGGGGAATTGTGGCTCGTCTATTATTTTAAGGTTTTCGGCGGAATAAGTCAATTAAAAACGGCTTAAATTCAGTTACGGAGATGAAATTATGAAATTGTGGGAAGGACGTTTCACGCAGCCGAGCGCAAAGAGCGCCGATGATTTCAACCAGTCGCTTTCGTTCGATTACAAGCTGTATTGGCACGACATCCTCGCAAGCATCGCGCATGTGAAGATGCTCGGAGAAACGCAGATCATTCCGAAAGAAGACGCCGACAAAATCAGCGATACCCTCGTCAATATGCTTGCGGACATCGAGAAGGGAAACCTGGAGATCGACGGGGCGGAAGATATACATACGTTCGTCGAAGACGAGCTCACGAAGCGCATCGGCGTGATGGGCAAAAAACTGCATACCGCCCGTTCCCGCAACGACCAGGTCGCTACCGATATGCGCCTGTATGCGAAGGACAGCATCGTCAACGTCTGCGGGCACATCAAGGCGCTCGTTGAAACGCTCTTGGACATCGCAAACAACAACGTTCAGTTCATTATGCCCGGCTATACCCATATGCGCAGGGCGCAGCCAATTTCCGTGGCGCAGTATTTCAACGCGTACAGCGAAATGTTCCTGCGCGACATCGAGCGCTTTACCGACTGCTACAAGCGCACCGACGTAATGCCGCTCGGCAGCTGCGCGCTCGCGGGTACCGACTTCCCCATCGACCGCAGAATGACGGCGAGCCTCCTCTCCTTCTCCGAAATTTCGCAAAACTCGCTCGATGCCGTTTCCGACCGCGATTTCGTGGCGGAATACCTCTTCTGCTGCTCTACCCTGATGGCGCACCTTTCGCGCTTCTGCGAGGATCTCATCATCTATTCGACGGACGAGTTCGGCTTCATCGACATCGCCGACGAGTATTCGACAGGTTCCTCCATCATGCCGCAGAAGAAAAATCCCGACATCCCCGAACTCATCCGCGGCAAAACCGGCCGCGTGTACGGCTGTCTCATGGGAATGCTGACGACGATTAAGGGGCTTCCCCTCACCTATAACAAGGACTTCCAGGAGGATAAAGAGGCGCTGTTCAACGCGGAAGAGACGGTGCTTGCCTGCCTGTCCATCTTTAACGAACTGCTCCAACATATCTCGCTCGACACGCGCAGAATGCGCAATGCGGCGGCGGGAGGTTTTTCCACCGCGACGGACATCGCCGACTACCTCGTGCAGAAGGGTATGCCCTTCCGTGACGCGCACGCCGTTACGGGAAATATCGTGCGTTACTGCATCGACAACAACAAGACGCTGGATAAACTCGACCTGTTCGTGTACCAGAGCTTCTCCTCCCTGTTTGAAGAGGACATCCTCATCCGCGTGCGCGCGAACAAATCGGTGGAGGCGCGCAAAGTAATCGGCGGCAGTGCGAGGAGCGCCGTGCGCGAGAACATCCGCTCCATCACCAAGCGGCTCAACCGCATGTTTAAAAACTGAAACAGCAAGGCGCGGGGACAGATGAAGTGAACCCCAAAGATTGGACAAAAAATTAATTAAATTGTTTGGTGATGAGTTCGGTATTGTACCGGACTCATTCCTTTTAGTTTGAGAGAAATTCTCTCGTTGTTCCAGTAAAATATGTATTCATGCAACTTTTGTATGAAGTCTTCCACGCTTGCAAACTTCTCTCCGTAGAACATTTCTACCTTCAATCTTCCAAAGAAACATTCCATCGCGCCGTTGTCCATGCAGTTGCCTTTACGAGACATGCTCTGCACAATATTGTGTTCTTTTAGATACCTTTGGTATTCCGCGTGTTGGTATTGCCAGCCTTGGTCGGAGTGTAGTATAGGCATTGCGCCTTGTGGCAGTTTCTTGCTAAGTCCGTCCAGCATTTCCCTTATTTGTGCAAGGTCGGGGCGGAGAGATACGGAATAAGACATTATCTCATTGTTGTATAAGTCCATTATCGGAGAGAGATATACCTTTGTGTCTCCGACTTTTAGTTGAGTAACGTCTGTGGCAAGTTTTTCAAAAGCTCTTTCCGCATTGAAATCCCGGTTTAATATATTGTCCGCAACTTTACCCACCTCGCCTTTATACGAATGGTATCTCTCATTTTTGCGTCTTTTACCGTGAAGACCGAGCATGTTCATTAACCGCAATACCTTTTTGTGGTTAATTGTCATGCCTTTCGCCTGCAATTCAAGTGTTATGCGCCTGTATCCGTACCTTTGTGCGTTTTCCTCGAATACTTCCTTTATTGCCTGCTTGTCCGCAAAATACTTGTCTGTCTTACTTGCTCTTAAATGGTAGTAAAACGTGCTGCGAGGTAAACCGGATATTTTGAGCAACGCATTGAGTTTATATCTGTGCCTTAGTTCTTTTACTGCTTGGGTTTTTTCCCGCTCCGTTGCTCTCTCTCCCGAACTAAGGCATCTAATTTTTTTAGGTATGCAAGCTCCGCTTCTAAATATTCGTTACGTTCTCGCAAACGCTGGTTCTCGGCTATTAAATCTTCTTCCACAGACTTATCCAATGGCTGTTTTCTCGGTCTGCCCGTGCTTTTCCTTCCGCGTCGCTCTTCCATTAGTCCTGCCGCTCCTTCTTCTAAATATATGCGCTCCCATCTGTGCAGAGTTTCCATTGCTCCGCCCATAGAGTTTTTCACAAGTCCATATTTGCGAGCTGTTTCCCTGTAACTCAAATGGTTTTCACGCATATCCATTATAACAGATCCCTTGAACTCCGCGCTATACTTTTTCTGCTTGTTTCCTTTTTTTGCCATAAAAATATGCACCTCCAAAAGTCTGTCCAACTTTTGGGGTGCATATCAAGAATCCCCCGCCTTATTTTTTGCCGCGCCGGCAGACAGGAAAAACGGGGAGCCGGACTATCGGTTTCCCGTTTTGCGCAGAAGGCGGCTCATTTTTGGTGGCGCCCCTGAAAGTTCTCTCGGCGGAGCGTCGCTTCGTTTCGCATTTTTCCTTTGGGAGCTCCGGCAAATATCGCGGCAAAGCCGCGCACGCGCACGAACAGCCGTCCGCTTGCGCGGCAGCCCGTTCAATTTCCGTAAATTTCCGCCACGCAAAAAGAGGCACCCTGCCGGGTACCTCTTTTTGCGTGGTGGAGTTGTTCCGTCCAAATCCGAACCTAATTCTGCGTTGATTTCGTCTATCGTGGCCGTCTTTGAGCCGTCTTTATAGTTAAACGTGAACACTACTTTGTCGTCATAGACGAATACGGCGTTCACAAAGCTCTCGACGAGCCTCTTGCGGCTTGCGGCGTCCGTCAAATCGGTATCGCGGAATTTGCTTATCCAAAAGGCGATGTGATCCTTCGTAATCTTCGGCTTTTGCAGTTCCTCGCTGTAAATGGCAACTTTTAATTCCTCTTTTTCCTGTTCAAGCGCTTCGAGCCGCTCTTTTGTAGAGGGGGTGAGTATGCCCTGCTGTATTGCATTGAGCATATTCTGTATGCCGTTCTCAATCTCTTTCAGTCGCGCGTTGAGTTGCGGCAGCTTGGAGTTCTCCTGTGCTAGAATGTTGAGTATCGCATCGGCGATGTGGTCGATGAGTTCGTCGTCCATCACAATTTTCATAATATAGTGAATGACGGCGTCCTCGATCCAATCTTTCTTTACGGGCTTTTTGTCACATCCCATCTTGCGCTTGGCGTGGGAGCACTTATAATAGCGATGAACGGTTCCCGTGTGGCTCTTGCCGCTCTCTCCGACCATGAACGTGCCGCATTTGCCGCAAAATAATCGCGTCGTCAAGATGTAGTCATCCTCCGCTTTGCGCATAGCGGGAGCCTTTTGATTCCTCGCCATGATCTCCTGCACGCGGTTGAACAGATCTTCGGAGACGATGGGCGGAATGGCGTCGGGGATCATCATATCGCGGAATTTGTACTCTCCGATATACC